>Ga0315294_10000013_pt1 | contig 209760 bp, 148 predicted proteins | sample YL17G13_40_MG_FD_203626 | JGI IMG/M metagenome (GOLD analysis project Ga0315294, IMG submission 203626) | Sediment microbial communities from Yellowstone Lake, YNP, Wyoming, USA - YL17G13_40 | ecosystem: Environmental > Aquatic > Freshwater > Lake > Sediment | place: USA: Wyoming | collected...
CCGACCTGCCCCTGGGCTTCATGACCGGCGACCGCTACTACGAGGGGTATGCCTTTCGGCGCTGGGCCCAGACCCTGGCCGGGCCGCAGGGCGTGAGCGTGCGCTGGCGGCCGGGAGGCGGCTTCTATTCCGACGAGGCCCCCATCGGCCTGGTGGGTAAGGCGCATGACATCGGCCGCCAGGCGGCGGCCCTGCCCCCCGCGGTCGAGGTAGTGCAATCGGAGCTGGAGAACTTCCCCTACCACCTGCTGCGCAAGAGCGCCCACACCACGGTCACCGAGAGCGCGGCCCACATGGCGGCGGGGGCAAGCGGGGTGGCTTTCAACATCCTGCCCGGCCACCCCTCTCGCCTGGGCGAGATGTCGCCCCTGCTGGAGCGGGTGGCGGCCAGCCGCCCCTATTACGACCGGCTGCACGCGGAGCTGGGCCGCTCTCCTGCCCTGGGCATCTGGCCTGCCTGGAATGAGGACACTTGGGCAGCCGGGGGTGAGCTGGGTGCGCCCTACGCCCTGGCCGAGATCGGCCTGCCCATCTGCTACGCCCGGGAGGGGGCGGCGGTGGTGGCGCTGGCGGGGCGGATGCCTCATGCCTTCCCCCGGCAGGAGCTGGAGGCGATGCTGGCCGGGGGCGTGCTGCTGGACGTGCCCGCCCTGGAGGCGCTCTGGGAGCTGGGGCTGGGCGAGTGGTGCGGGGTGAAGCCGGGCGCCGCCTACCCCGTGGATACCCTGGAGCGCTTTGCCGACCACCCGTGCAATGACCCCCGGGCCGGCCTGCTGCGGGACTGCCGCCAGTCCTTCTGGCCGCAGCCGGCGCGGGCACTGGAGCCGGCGGCGCCGGGGGTGGAGGTGCTCTCCCGGCTCACCGATTACCAGGGGAGTGACCGGGGAGCGGCCCTGACCTGCTACCAGAACCCGGCAGGGGGCCGGGTGGCGGTGGCTGGCTACTATCCCTGGTCCATGATCACCAACGCGCCCAAGGTGGCCCAGTACCGGGCGCTGGCGCAATGGCTGGGGGGCGGCCGGCTGCCAGCGGTGGTGGAGACCCTGGCCAAGGCGGTGGTCTGGGTGCGGGCGGGGGCAGGCGGGCGGCGGGCGGCGGTGCTGGTCAATGCCTCGCTGGATGCCCAGCCTGCGCTTGCCCTGCGCCTGCGCATGCCCCCTGGCCAGGTGGAGCACGTGCCCATGGCGGGCAAGGCCGGGTGGCTGGAGACGGAGCAGGCCGGGGATGGCTGCCGGCGGGTCACCCTGCGCCAGGTGGCCCCCTGGAGCGTGCATCTCCTGCTCTATCCCCGGTCCCAGTGTCCCCTGGAGGCGCCATAGTCCTGCCGGGGAGCAGCCAATGCCATTGAATGACCAGCAGGAGGAGCGAGGTGTCTGAGCAGCCTGGAGGTGAGGCGGTGCGCTGGCTTTACGGCCGGGAGGGCATGCCCCCCAGCCCGGGCATCCAGTGGGTGGAGGCGCCGCCGCCGCGGCCGCCGCTAACCCGGGAGCAGGAGTGGTTCAAGGACCTGAAGTTTGGCATGTTCATCCACTGGGGCCTGGAGGCCCTGGTGAACGCCCACCCCGAGCTGGGTGAGCGGCCGTCTGGGGATCCAGCCTGGCAGGCGGGCTGCCTGGGGCGGGAGCTGGAGGAGCTGGGGTCGGCCTTTGACGCCGGGGCCTGGGTGGAGCTGGCGGTGCGGGCGGGGCAGCGCTACCTGTGCTTCACGGCCAAGCACCACCTGGGGTTTGCCAACTTTGCCTCCCGGCAGAGCCGCTACACCAGCGCCGCCATGGGGCCGCGGCGGGATTTCGTGCGCCTGGTGGCCCAGGAGTGCCGGCGGCGGGGCATGCCGTTCGTGGCCTATCTCTCGCTGTCGGACATGCAGCATCCCGACTTCCGGCCTCTCGAGGCGGCGGCCTGGGGGCGGTATCTCGACTTCCTGCTGGCGCAAATGGAGGAGCTGGGGAGCGAGTACGGACCACTGGCCGCCTTCTGGCTGGACTGTGGGCCCTGGAACGGGCCCTGCTACCGCTATCCCAACGCCCGCTTGCGCTCCTGGGTGCGCGCGCGCTTTCCGGGCACTCTGCTCATGGGGCATGATTGGGACGAGGCGGAGCAGGGCTTTGAGAGCCGCTCCTTTGGCAGCGACGAGGGCCTGGTGATGGGGTGCCCGCTGTTCCTGCGCGGGGGTGGGCCGCAGCCGGACGACTGGCCCCTTGAGTGCTGCGACACCCTGAACCGCTCCTGGTTTCACCAGCCGGCGGACCGGGACTACAAGGACGTACCCACCCTGATCCAGCGGCTGGTGGAGGTGGTAGGGCGGGGCGGCAACTACCTGCTTAACCACGGCCCCCTGCCCTCGGGCGAGATCTACGAGGAGGACCGCCGGCGCCTGGAGGCCATCGGCCAGTGGCTGGGGGGCGCCGGCGAGGCCATCTACGGCACCCGGCCCCTGGGTACCCCGGCCGCGCCCTGGGGCTGGCCGGTGACCAGGGGAGGGAGCGTGTACCTGCACATCCTGCGCTGGCCGGGAGAGCGCCTGGTGCTGCCCCGGGCCTTGCCGGTGGGGAAGGCGCACTGGCTGGGAGGGAGGGCGCTGGCAGTGGAGGTGGGGCCGGACTCCACCACGTTGCACCTGCCCGCCCAGCCGGTGGACGAGGTGGACGCCATCGCCGTGCTGCACCTGGAGCAGGCCCGATGAGCGCCGCCACCAACGTCCCCGGGCTGCTCAAGACCGGCCAGCGGTACGGCCCCATCTGCGAGGCCACGCCGGTGGTGTGGGAGGGGCGCCTGCTGCTGCTGGTGAACCTGCGGCCGGTGGAGGCCGCGCATCCGGAGCAGCACTACCTGGAGCTTTGGGAGGCCGACAGCCGCCGGGTGATCTCCCGGCTGGGGGTGGGGTATTCGCTGGCCTCCGCCTTTGCCTGGGAGGGCGTGCTCTACGTCTATGCCGCCCGCCTGCAGCATGGAGGCTGGCATGACGTGAGCGAGTATCGCTCCTGCGACCTGGTCAACTGGACGGGGCCGCGGGTCGTGCTCAGCGAGCAGCCCGACGAGCAGCTCTTCAACCAGTCGGTGTGCCGGGCGGGGAAAAGCTTCCTGATGGCCTACGAGAGCAACGACCCCCGCTGGCCCGCCTTTACCATCAAGTTTGCTGAGTCGGATGACCTGGATAGCTGGCGGCCCATACCAGGGCGCATTTTTGCCCCGGATCGCTACACCGCCTGTCCCTGCCTGCGCTATCTCGACGACTGGTGCTATCTGCTCTACCTGGAGCACAAGAGGCCGCAGTGGTGGTTTGAAACCTACCTGGTGCGCTCCCGGGACCTGGAGGGATGGGAGCCCAGCCCGCGCAACCCCATCCTGGCGCCCGACCGGCACGAATGCGTCAACACCTCGGACCCCGACCTGGTGGAGTTTGGGGGCAAGGTGCTGCTCTACTATTCCTACGGCGACCAGCGCACCTGGACGGAGCTGACGCGGGCGGAGTTTGCGGGCAGCCTGCGCGAGTTCTTCGGGGCGTGCTATCCGGAGGGGTGAGCGGGAAGGCGTAAGCTGGTGGCAGGTGACACACAGGCCAGAACTCGCCCCAGGGCTTCAGAAGGCTGCCTGCATCTTCACGGGGAAGCGCTCGGCAACCGATTGCAGGAACTCTTCATCGTCCGCTCGCCGCTGCCGGGCTACCGCGGCGGCTTCCTCGATTTCTGCCTTGCGGGCACGTACGTTGGTGGTATACTTGCTATCCCCGAGCGCGGTGATTGCCTGATCGAATCGCTCGAGGACGGTAGCCAGCATCTCTTCGGTAACCAGGCCGCGATAGGAGAGCAAGGCGGAACAGACTTCATAGGCGAGCAGCCTTGAACTGCGGCAGACATCTGCTCGCAGCTCGTCGTACGCCGCCTCGTTGCCCCGGTCGCCGTTCTTCAGGGCTTGGATCGCGTCAGCCAGGTTGGAGATTAACGGATATATCATTGCTCCCTCCAGATATTCCATAGGTCTCGTGCAGGTCGGTGTATGGATTCGCTAACACCCGACTGCGTCCTGTAGCGAAGTTACGCCATGCCGGAGGCCTGGCTATCCTTGCGTGCCCCGCACCGCCGAATGCAGGCGGGTCACCTCAGACTTGGCCTCGTCTCGCCACTTTGAGAGTTGCTCCCTCACTCGCTTGACTACCGAGTTGATCTCCGCCAGTGCCTCGACCGCCTTCTCCTGGCCGTCTCGGGTAGCGGACCGCTCGCGCAGCACTTCCAGCACCCCTTCCCGGAACCGATCAAGCATTTGCTCAGCCAAACTCCAGTGGTTCCGGAGGCCTTCCACCACCGCACAAATCCGGCGCGTTTCCACTGACCGCCAGTAGCTCTGATGCATGGCTGCATATGCTCCCTCGGCCATTTCCAGGAAGCTCCCACCCGTCTTGAGTGACCCTTTCTCCGTCTCCCTGTTCCAGTCGCGCTGATACCTGGACAGGCGGATCTCCATCAGGTCCAAGAGCTCGGCAAGCTCCGCCGCGGCAATCAGACTGCACTCGAGGCCTGCTCTCTCACACTGCTCCGGGCGGGGGCACCAGTCAAGCGTCTGTGCACGTTCTTCCACCACGCCCAGCGCCACTGACAGGTCGGCCCGCGGCATTTGCACCTGGGGCCCGCGACAGTAGGCGGGTTGCTGCTGTGCACCCTGAGCGGTCTCTGGCGTGGCAGCCGGTCTCGCGGGGTCCTGCACCGTAGGCACTGGGAGGTCACCCTCCGTTGGCGCGCTGCCCAACCGGGAGGTGATGAAACTTGCCGCCGAGAGCACTACTCCTATGGCCACAAGCGTGAAACATGCCGCCAATCCCGTCTGGATCGTTGCCCTGATGGGCTCCGGGATGGTCTTGACCTGGGAAGCGAAACAGTAAGCAGAGAACCCCAGCGCGAGCACCCAAGGAACAAATTGCGCCAGCGAAAGCCAATCAGATAGGCTGGCTGGTCGCCATGAACGGGAGCGGCGATTCGCCAAAGCAATCCCCCCGGAGATTCTGGCGTCGGTAGTGCAAGTGGCAGCGATTATAGCAGTTTTGGTAAGCAAGCGCAAATGGGCTCCGGATGCAAGGGCTGACCATCCCCATTCTCTCAGGGGGGGCAGAGAGGTGAGGGTGCCCCGTGAGGGGTACTTCGCGCCTGCGCTGCTCAGAAGTGGCCTGGCGGCAGGCTCTGGCATAAATAGGGCCTCGCAAAAGAAGGAATCCGGGGCTGCCGTGGCATAACTGCGCTCAGTTCCCGTCCCAGTTGGTTAGGTCCCCTTTTGCGGGACGTGACCTCGAAATCAGATAGAGGAGGGCAAGCCCTTGACGGATCGATCGGTTGCGGCACAGACCTCGGCGGACGGACTGCACAAACGGCTCTTTGTGGCGAGCTGCATCGCCCTGATCGCCACCGCCATGACCTTTGCCGTGCGGGCGGACATCATGGGTGCCCTGGAGGGCCAGTTCACGCTTGACAAGACCCAGCTGGGCTGGATCGCCGGCGCCGCCTTCTGGGGATTCACCATGTCCATCTTTATTGGCGGGCCGCTGTGTGACGCCCTGGGGATGGGGAAGCTGATGGCGCTGGCCTTCCTGGCCCACGTAAGCGGGGTGACCATGACCATCCTGGCGCCAGGCTTCACCCTGCTCTTTGTGGGCACGCTCACTCTGGGCCTGGGCAACGGCCTGGTGGAGGCGGTGATCAACCCCCTGGTGGCGACGGTCTACCCTAACGCCAAGACAGCGAGGCTGAACGCCCTGCACGCCTGGTTCCCGGGGGGCATCGTAATCGGCGGGCTGATCGCCTTTGCCCTGAGCAAGTTCGGCTTGGGCTGGCAGGTGAAGATGGCCATCATCTTCGTGCCCACCCTGGTCTACGGCGCCCTCTTCATCGGCAAGAAGTTTCCCAAGACCGAGCGGGTGCAGTCGGGCGTGTCCACCGCGCACATGTTCCGGGAGGTGCTGCGGCCGCTGTTCCTGATCTGGATATTCTGCATGCTGCTGACGGCCTCCACGGAGCTGGGGCCCAACCAGTGGATCCCCAACATCCTCACCAACATGCTCCCCGGCCTGGCGGCGGCCAGCATCCTGGTGCTGGTGTGGATCAACGGCCTGATGTGCATCGGCCGCTTCTTCGCCGGCCCCCTGGCGCACAAGCTGAGCCCCACCGGCCTGCTCATCGGGTCGGCCGCCTTCTCGGCGGTGGGCCTGCTCTGGCTGAGCAGTGTGCACACCGCGGTGGCCGCCTTTGCTGCTGCCACCGTTTTTGCCGTCGGCATCTGCTACTTCTGGCCGACCATGCTGGGGGTCACCTCCGAGCGCTTCCCCAAGGGCGGAGCGCTGCTGCTGGGCATGATGGGGGCGGCTGGCAACCTATCGGTGGCCCTGGCGCTGCCCATCATGGGTCGCATCCAAGACAAGTACATCTCCCTGGCCATGGGCCGGGCCGGTGAGACCACGGCCTCCATGACCTCCATGGCGGCGGGAGGAGCGATGGCCCTGCGCTACGTGGTGGTGCTGCCCATCGCCCTGGTGATTGTCTTCGGCATCATCTTCCTGCGTGACCGCGCCCGCGGCGGCTACCAGGTGGTGAAGCTGGCCAAGGAAGAGGCCGCCGAGGTGCCCATCGAGCTGTAGCAGCCACCGGCTGGCGGTAAGCGACTCATGCCCACGGCCGCGCCGTGGGCATGAGCTTTCCCGGCAGGAAGGCCCGGGGGCGACAACGTAGTAACCCCTCAGCCCACAGGCAGGACCGGTGCTTATGAGCTGCAACCCCCGTATGCCAGGTGTGCTTGACCTCTGGCGGGTAGGCCTGGCCCTCCTGGTGCTGGCGGCCCCGGCGGCGGCAGGCGCCGTGGTGTACGTGGACCGCTTCGAGCCGCCCCTGGTCTGGCGAGCGCGCTCCGATGGCGGTCATCCCCCCTCATGCGAGCTGGTCACCGCCCCCAGCGGCCGCCGCGGCTGGGCCCTGCACCTGCACTACCGCGACCTGCCGCCGCACTGGGGGAATGTCGAGCGCCCGGTGTCCCTGCCCTCCTCTCACGGGTTGATCAGCCTCTGGGTTTACCGGCACCGGGCCGCGCCAGAGGCCAAGCTGCACCTGCTGCTGATCGAACCGGACGGCGACTTCTGGGCGGCGCCGCTGGAGTGGGAGGGCAAGCCCCTCGGGCAGTGGCGGCGGGGCTGGCACCGGGTGACGGTGAACCTGGACGACATGCGCTACGAGGCCCGGGGTGACGGCAAGCGCCAGCGGGGCGCTGCCCACCTGCTGGCCGTCACCTGCAACTACGGGGACCTGGAGGTAAGCTTGGCCGACCTGCAACTGGAGCCCTACGGGGAGCCCGCCCCGGGCTGGGAGGAGCGCGATGGGGGCCTGGTGCGCCGGGCCCGCATTGACCTGGCGGCCTCGCCCGACGAAACCGCCCAGATGCTGGGCAGCGGCTGGTGGGAGCGGGAGCAAGACGGCTGCTGGACGGGCCGGGAGGCCCGCAGCGGCGCCCTGCTGGTGCCTGCCTGGGCCGGCTATGACTACCTGGTGTCTTGCTACATCATCGGCGGGCCGCCGGGGTGGGGAGGTGACACCAACGCCCTCACCTGCCGGCTGAACGGGGTCCCGGTCACCGTGCGCCGCGGCCCCCGGCCCCAGGAGTACTGGGCCCTGCTGCCGGCGCCCGCCCGCGGTGGCAAGCTGCGGCTGGAGGTGGGAGCCGACCCCTGGACCCCGGGGGGGCCGGACACCCGCACCCTGGGGGTGAAGCTGCGTGCCATCGAGCTGTGGGCCTTCCGGCGCAGCCCCCTGGCCGCCTCCCTGCTGCGCCAGCGGCCCAGCCCGTCCCTGGCCCTGTTTGTGCCGCCCGGGCGCAGTCCCCGCCGGCCGGCGCGGGTGCTGACCTCCTGGGGCCACCGGGTGGTGGCGCTGGGGCCGGAGGAGGTGCTCAATCCGGCCTTGCTCTCCCCCGAGCGCTGCTGGGGTCTGGCCGTGCTGGACGACCGCTTCCCCGCCCTGGGCAAGGAGGCCCTGATCCACTTCCTGTCCCGGGGCGGCCACCTGGTAGCGCTGCAGGGATATGCCTTTGACCGGCTGCTGGTGCGCCAGGAGGAGGGCTGGCGGGTGGCCAACGTCCGCCCCGGCATCAACACCCATTACGGCGAGCCGCGGGATGCCCTGGCCGTGGGGCGGGAGCAGGTGGGCGCCTTCGACCCCTCCTTCCCCCTGGAGCAGGCAGCGGGCCTGCGGGCGGCGCCCGACCAGGTGCTGACCGGTCCGGTGGCGGCCGCGGGTGCCTGCCGGGGCTGGGCGGCCTGCGCCCTGGTGGCCAGCAACAACCCGGTGTTTCCCGAGGTCTGGGCCCGGCGCATTCCACTGCTGGAGGCGCACGATCGCGTCGGGCGGCCGGTGGGGGCGGCGCTGAGCCTGGTGCACCACTGGGCGGGGCCCTATGCCGGCTCGTCCTGGCTGCTGTGCGGGGTGGAGAACCGCAGTCTGCTGCTGGAGGGGAAGCTGGCCCCCGCGCTGCGCCGGGGGCTGGAGGCGCTGCGGCGCAGGGTGTACGTGCGGGACTTCGCCACCGGCTATGCCTGCTACCGGCCGGGGGAGCGGGCGGAGGCCTCCTTCATCGTGCACAACGGCTCCGGCCGGGCGGCCGGGTTGGCCTGGCGGGTTACCGCTTACCGGGCCAGTAACGGCAAGCTGGCCACGGCCGCCAGCGGCCGGGTGCAGGTGGCAGGCGGCGCCGCGGCGCGGGTCAAGGTGCCCCTGGACCTGCCGGCCGGGGAGAGCTGCTACCGCCTGAACTGCCTGGTGAGCGAGGGCAAGCAGGCCCTGGACCTGGCGGCTACCGGCTGCTGCTTCTGGCAGGCGGACCGGGTAGCCCGGGGGCCCGCCCTGGGCCTGGAGGGTAACTACTTCCGCTTTGGCGGCCGGCCCATGTTCCTGTGCGGCACCAACCAGACGGGGATCATGTTCGGCTCGCCGCTGGAGAACCCCCTGGTCTGGCGGCGGGACCTGCAGAGCATGGCCGACCACGGCCTGAACGTGCTGCGCATCCTGCATTTCAGCCCCTTCGCCATGCCCCCCCAGCCCCGGGGCGACCCGGAGGCCGCCCTGCGCAAGCTGGATGCCATCGTGCAACTGGCCCAGGAGGCGGGAGTGGTGATCTTCCTCAGCCTGCACGACTGGCTGCCCGTGGAGCTCGACCAGGCCGGCCTGGCTGCCCAGCGCGCCTGGGCGCGGCAGGTGGCGGATCGCTACCGGGAGGCACCGGGGGTGATGTATGACGTGCAAAACGAGCCCTCCGTGGCCCCGGAGCGGCAGGCTGCCGCGGTCCCCCTGTGGCGGGAGTTCCTGCGCGCCCGCTACGAGAGCGACCGGCGGCTGGCGGCGGTGTGGGGGCGACCAGTAGCTATCGAGTCGGCCGAGCTTTCCCGGGGCGAGGACGGCTGGAGCAGCGTGCAGAGTGCGGATTACGACCGCTTTCGGGCGTGGCTGCTCAACCGTTGGGCGCGGGAGAACATCGCCGGGGTGAAGGAGGCCCAGCCGGGGGCGCTCTGCACCGTGGGCTACCTGCCCTGGCCCGAACCGGCCGACCAAGTGCTGGGGGGCGAGGCGGTGGATTTTGCCAACATGCACTACTACGGCCCCCTGGCCGACTTCCCGTCCCGCTTCAAGTGGAGCGACCAGCGGGCACTGGGCCGATCGCTGTCGCTGGGCGAGTTTGGGGTGAAGGCCCATCCCGCCTGGCCTGCCAGCAACGAGGTGGGGCTGAGCGAGCGGGAAGGGGTGAGGCGGCTGCTGGGGATCGTGCACTACGCCCTGGGCCTGGGCGGGTCGCTGGTCGCCAACTGGGACTGGAAGGACATGAGCGAATGCATCTTCCCCTGGGGGCTGAACCATCCGGGCGATCTGGTGCCCAAAGACTTCCTGCGGGCCTACCGCAACTTCTCCCTGCTGCTGCGGCCCTGGCAGCCCGCCTACCAGGACCCGGAACTGTACCTGCTGCTGGCGGATGAGCACCGCCTGGGGGGCTCCCGGGGCTGGGCCGTGCGCTGCCAGCAGGGGGCGATCAACCTGCTGCTGGGCTGCCAGGCCAACTTCGGCGTGATCAACGAGGGCAACCTGGACCGCCTGCCCGCCGGGGCCCGGGCCATCATCTACCCGGCGCCCTTTTGCCCTGACGATGCCACCGTAGAGCGGCTGCGCAGCTTCGTGGAGGCGGGCGGCCTGCTGTACCTTTCCGGCGATCTCACCTTTGCCCCCGACCGGCGGCGCACCCGCAGCGAGCGGCTGGAGGCCCTGTGCGGCGTAAAGCTGGGCCAACCCCTGGCCGAGCCGCCCCAGGAGGGGCCGGAGGTGCGGGTGCAGGGAGAGGGCCTGCCCAGCTATGAGGCCCATCCCTGCCTGCAGGTGGAGCCGGCGGGGGCGCAGGTGCTGGCGGAGTGCCAGCGCACGGGGGGCGTCGTTTTCCTGCACCGGCTGGGGAGGGGGGCGGTGATGTTCACCACCGACCTGCCGGAGCTGCACCCGGGGCGGGGCGCACAGGCAATCTATGCCCGCTTCCTGCAGCAGGCCGGCATTGCGCCTGCCTGCCCCGGAATGCCTGCCGACCTGCACGCTTTCAGCCTGCCCGGCGCTGACGGCGGCATGCTCTGCTTGGCCTACAACCCGGGGGCCGAGCCGGCGGCGGTCAGCTTCTCCCACGGCGGCGACCAGCTCGCCCTGGCCGTGCCGCCCCGGGGCTGGGCGCTGGCGCTCTTTGGCCCCCAGGGGCAGGTGCAGGCGGTGGAGGGCACTGGCCAGGTGGCGGTGGGCGGCCAGCCCCTGCTGCGGGCCACCTGCCCCCTGATGATGCTGGCAGGCGACGAGGGGGGCTTGCGCCCGCAGGGGCCCCTGGTGCTGATGCCCCTGGAACAGGGCAGCATCACCCTGCCCTGGCGGGTGGAGGCCGAGGCCGGGTCGTTTGAGCGGCTGCGCTGGCGGCCGCACGAGCGGGTGGCGCCCAGGGCGCAGGCCGCCGGGTGTACGCTGGAGGTGGACCAGGCCCGGCGCCTGGGAATCCTGATCGCGGGCTCCCGGGGCCAGATCGAGAAGGCGGCGCAGAGGCTGGAGCGGCTGCTGGCCTTGCCGAGCGGGTGGCAGCAGTGAGGTGCCGGCGGTGAGCCCCGCAAAAGGGGGCCTAACCGGCGCGCAAACGCCCGCGGCTGCCGCCACCCGGCGGCTGTTTACGGCGAGCTGCATGGCCCTGACCGCCAATGCCGTGGGCTTCGTGGTGCGGGCCGACATCCTGGGCGAGCTGGGGCGGCAGTTCCACCTCAGCCAGGAGCAGCTGGGCTGGATCGGGGGGGCGGCGTTCTGGGGGTTTGTGCCGGCGATCCTGGTGGGGGGGTGGCTGTGCGACCTGCTGGGGATCGGGGCGGTGCTGGCGGCGGCCGCCCTGGTGCAGGCGGTGGGTCTGGTGACCACCATCCTTGCTCCCGGAGCTGGGCTGCTGTGGGCCGGCACGCTGCTGGTAGGCATGGGGAACGGGCTGGTGGGGGCGGCGGTGAACCCCCTGGTGGTGACCGTTTACCCGGAGGCCAAGACCTCCCGGCTCAATGCCATGCACTCCGCCTTCCCGGCGGGGGTGGTGGTGGGAGGCCTGGCCTGCTTTGCCCTGAGTGGGCTGGGCGGCGGCTGGCAGGTGAAGGTGGGGATGGCCCTGCTGCCCATCGTGATCTACGGCGCCCTCTTCTTCGGCCAGCCCTTCCCCCGTACCGAGCGGGTGGCCTGCGGGGTGAGCACGGGCCAGATGCTGCGGGAATCGGTGCGGCCGGGGGCGCTGCTCTGGCTGGGCTGTATGCTGCTCACCTCGGGGGCGGAGATCAGCACCAACCAGTGGGCGCCCAACATCCTCACCCGGGCCTTGCCCGGCCTGGCGGCAGGCAGCATCCTGGTGCTGGCCTGGATCAACGGCCTCATGGGCCTGGGCCGCTACTACGCGGCGCCCCTGGTGCGCCGGCTCAGCCCCACCGGCTTGCTGGCCCTGGCGGCCGCCCTTGCTGCCGCCGGCTTGCTGGGCCTGGGCCGGGTGGGGAGCATCCCGGGCGCCTTCGGGGCGGCCACTGTCTATGCCCTGGGGGTGGGCTACTTCTGGCCGACCATGCTGGGCGTGGCCTCCGAGCGGTTCCCCAAGGGCGGCGCCCTGCTGCTGGCGATGATGGGGGCCGCCGGGTGCACCGCCGGAGCCATCGCCATGCCGCTCTTGGGGCGGATCCAGGACTATTACGCCCACGCCCTGCTGGCCCGGGGCGCCGCCAGCTGGGAGGCCGCCCTGGCGGCCGGCGGCACGGTCGCCCTGCAGGCGGTGGCGGTGCTCCCCCTGGTGCTGGTGGTGATCTTCGGCACCCTGCGCTGGCGAGAGCGGGCGGCGGGGGGTTACCAGGTGGTCAAGCTGGGCGCCGGGAGGGAGCAGCCTCAGTAGAGCACGGGCCAGACCAGCTTGAGCGCGATGCGGGAGACGGTGGCCTCGGCGTTGGGATCCCCCAGGATCAGGTAGGCATCCGCGCCCTGCCGCACCTCCTGGCGGTAGCTCAGGGAGGCGTTGACCTTGCCCGAGCGACTGATCACCCGGCAGTGCACACTGCGCTCGGGGGATATGTCCCAGCCGGTGGTGCCCACCACCTGCAGCTCATCACGGATGTCGCCCGGGGCGTCCAACCGCAGGTGCTCGGCCTGCAGGTTGGCATAGAGGCGCCCCCCCAGCTTCCAGCCCTGATAGGCAGACACGTACCGATAGTCCCCGCCTGCCCGCCGGCCGAGATTAGCCTCCATCCCGCCTGATCGGTACAGGTGATCCTGGCGCCAGCCGTGGCCCAGAGCGAGGGTCTGGTCGGTGTGGCCTTCCCGCTGCTCGAGGCCAATGCCAGCGGAGAGGATGCGCTGATTGCGGAACTCGAGCCACCGGTTGAGCCACAGGCTGTTGCGGTAGCCGTCAAGGGCAGGCCCGGTGGAGAGCTCGAGGTTGTCATAGGTGCGCTGTCGCCGGCCGCCCTCCGGCTTGCCTTCCTTCCACAGCCACAGGGACCCCTGGCGAAGGCCCACCTCCGGCACGTAGCCCAGGGGCGGCCGGAAACCCTGGGAGTTGGTGAGGAAACCGCCGCCATAGGACCAGTGGTTGACCCCCCGGTCGCGCAGCACCCGGTTCCAGGTGCGGGTGCCGGCTTGGCCCGCGTAATCGCTGCCGAAGAAGTGGGAGGAGAGGGTCAGGGTGCCCACCGGCTGCACCCACTCCTGCCAGTAGCCGCTGAACCAGACCCAGCCGCGGGGCCAGGGGCCGCCCGAGTTTTGCACGACAGAGAGCGTATGGCTCTGGCGGACGGTGATGTCCCAGGAATGGCGGGCCGTCAGCACCTGCCCGCCGCCGGGGGTGGCGACACTCAGGATGCCCATCTGGCGGGTGCCCAGGGTGCCGAACCACTTGAGACCGTAGTTCACCTCCGGGATGCGCCGGGTATAGAGCATTTCCTGCTGCGGGAAATAGTAGCCCTGGCTGCCCTCCAGGAAGAAGGGGCGCAGGTCACTTTGCAGCCGCTCCACGTAGGTGTAGTCAATGGAGAGCACCTGGTCCTCGATGGTGCGAAAGTCGGGGTGCACAGTGAGCAGGGCGGTGGTGCCGTTGGGCAGCTCCTGCTTGAGGTCCAATCCGCTGGTGAGGGGCTCCCGATCTTGCTCTCCCAGGTCGCTGAGCAGGTAGGGCATCACCACCAGGGGCAGCCGCAGGGGAGGCAGGGAGAGCGCACCCAGGTTGGCGGTGAGCCGGGGTTCGCGCTGCGAGTCAAGGCCGATGAAGGGCCAGCAGCTGCACTCGTCTGCCCGTTGCAGGTAGCGGCGGAACAGCACCCCGAAGGTGTCCTGGCCGGGGGCGTAGCGCAGCATCCTCAGGGGGACGGCCATCTCGGCCTGCCAGCCAGTCTCGGTGATCTTGGCGGCCGCCCTCCAATCGCCCTTCCACGTCACCTGGCGGGCGGTGCCGCCGGGGATCACCTCGGACTGGGTGCCCCGGGGGGTGACGTAGAACTCAAAGACGCTCTCCAGGTTGTGCGCATGCGCGGCGTCCAGGTTCAGCATCACCCAGTCGTCTGACCAGATGCCAGCATTGCGCTTGGTCTGCAGGCAGTGGATCTGGTCGGGCTGGGTATCATGACAGCGAAAGGCGGCATAGAGCCAGTGCTGGTCATAGCAGATCCAGGCCTCCGTGTCCTCGGTGGCCGGCTTTTGCACGTCCTGGCGCACGAACCCGCCCAGATGCGGGGCCTTGATCCAGGCGTCGTCGCCCAGGTCCCCGTCAATGATGGGAGCGGGGTTGGCGAGGTAGGCGGGCAGGGCCGGGCCCTGGGGCTCTTCCCCCCAGGCCGCGGCACAACAGGCGATAAGGCAACACGACAACAGCAAGAACGTGCGCATGTCACTCCTGGGAAGCTGCCAGCCGGCGCGTCGGCAATTGCCCTCTCACCAGTAATGATGCACGAGGCGGCCAAATGGTTGCAGGGAAGACCAGAAATTCCGACGGTAGGTAAGGGCCGAGGGGCGGCGAAGAGCCGCAGCAGCAGGGCAGGAAAGTGAGCAGCCGGCCGATGACCTCACGGCAGCGGGTAATGGCCGCCTTCCAGCACCGAGACCCGGACCGCACCCCCTTCTTCGAGAAGCTGATCAAGAGCCCCATCATGGACCTGGTGCTGGGCCGGCTGAGCCTGGCGGAAAACTTCGTGGCCCGCATGGAGGCCAGGGAGCGGGGCGACTGGGAGGGCCTGGTGGAGGGGGAGGCGCAGGACATCGCGGAGGCGGTGGAGCGGCTGGGGATGGACCTGGTGCGCCTGGGCACCAACCTGGCTCCCGGCGGCGAGCGGCCGCGGCGGGTGGGGGAGTTCACCTGGGAGACGGCGGGCGGGCTCACCCGCTTCATCCCCGGCTCGCCCTGGGTGGAGCAGATTCCCCGCTCGCCCCGCCCCAGCCCGGAGCAGGAGGAAGCCGACCTGGTGCGCTGGCTGGAGGGCCCCTGGCAGCCGCCCACCTGGCAAGAGGAGGAGTTCCGGGTATTCGGGCGGGTGCAGGAGCTGCTGGCAAGGCGGGGGCAGGACCCGGTGATCTTCGCCTCGGTGTACGTGATGCCGGTGTGCACCCTGCCCCGGCCGGCGTTGGCGTGGTTTCATACCCGGCCGGCGCTGCTGCACCAGTACTATCGGCGCATGTCCGGGCATGCCCTGGCGCTCATCCCCCGGCTGGTGGAGCTGGGGGCGGACATCATCGGCCTGGGTGGCGACCTGGCCAGCGACCACGGGCCGTTGATCTCGCCCGCGCACTACCGCGAGTTCCTGCTGCCGCACCTGCGAGAGCAGGCGGCCCTGGTGCACCGCCTGGGCAAGGTGTGCACCACCGCCTCCGATGGCGACCTGTGGCCCATCGCCCAGGAGGTGCTGGTGGCGCCGGGGGTGGATGGCTTCGAGGAGATTGACCATGCTGCCGGCATGGACCTGCGGCGGCTCAAGCAGTGCTTCGGCGACCGCCTGACCTTCATCGGCAACGTGGACGAGCGGTGGACGCTGTGCCGGGGCACGCCGGAGCAGACGCGGCGCCACGTGCAGGAGGTGATCGAGGCCGGCCGGCCCGGGGGCGGGCACATCCTGATGTGCTCCAACTGCATCCACGAGGACGTGCGCCCGGCCAACTTCCAGGCCTACCTGGAGGCCTACCGGGAATACTTTGGCCTCAGCGGCCGGCCCCCGGTCTTTGCCTGGGACCCGGCGCGGGCGCAGGTGCCTGGATACGTGATCCCCGCTCAGGCGTAGCCCCGCTGCCACTCCTGTTTTAGGGTCTCGAGGTAGTAGAGCGCCAGGTCGGGGGGCATGGGGGGGAAGCCCAGCTCCCGGTGGGTCATGGCCGGCTCCTGCGCACGGTGCGCCCCGGGGCCGCGGCCCGGGGCAGCGGGGGCACGCGGGCGGCATAGCGGCGGTAGTCCTGGTACCAGCGGGCGGCGGCAGCTCCCAGCTCAGGCCGGCAAAACTCCCGGTAGCCCCAGGTGACCAGGCGCTCCGAGTACTCGGCAGCCAGCTCCAGCTTCTGGCGTAGCCGCCCGATGGGCACCGGGCGCCAGGGGGCATCCTGCACCGTGCCGTGGTGCACCCGGCCGTAGCGGCGCACGTACTCCTGGGGGCTGGGGCAGAGGAACTCGGCCGTCTCCACGTTGCCCCACAGCCGGGCGCCGCCCTCCCGGCACGCCGCCTGCATGGCGGCAAAGAAGGGCCGCCGCTGCTCCCTGGTGACATAGGAGAAGTGCTCGCCGCTGTCCTGGAGCATGATCACGTCAAACCCGCTGCGCCGGATCAGCCGGGCCCAGTAGTCCCGGTATTCCCCTGGCTCGTTGTAGCGGAAGTCGCCGAAGATGCCCTCCCGGTCCAGGATGAAGAATGGCGAGAGGGTGACCGGCAGGTCGGCCGCTTGCCGGCAGCGCTCCACCAGGGCCGGGTAGAGGGCCTGGATATAGCGGTCGCCCTCTTCCCAGCACATGTAGATCTCGTGGGGGAGGTACCAGGCAAAGAAGGCGGGATGGCCGCGGAAGCGCTCCCCCAGGCGGCGGATAAAGCCGCCGCAGAGCTCGATCTCCGCCTGCAGGTCCAGGTGCGAGTACCAGCGGCCCGAGCTGCCCACATCCAGGATCACCTGCACCCGCCGCCGCGCGCACAGGTCCAGCAGCATGCCCAGCGGATCCGCCTCGTGGTCCAGTGCCGCGGGGGCGTTGGTCAGCCAGAGCAGGTCAAAGCCCAGGGCCCGCTGCTGCTCCAGCTCCCGCTCCCAGCCGGCGGTGCCCCAGCGGGCCGCCTGGTGGGCGTCGAACCACCACAGGGGCCCGGAGATCACCGGCCGGCAGCGCCCGGGCCCGCCCACGGCCGGCAGGCGGCCCGCCAGCAGGGCGGCGGCGGCGCCCAGGAGCTGCTGCAGGGCCTGGCGGCGGTTCATGGGCGCCGGCTCGCCTGGCTGCCGCCCGACGTGACGCGGCTGACGAAAAAGTCCAGGAAGGCCGGGGGCGGAGCCTGCAGGCAGACCAGGGCGTTGGGGGTGCCCGGGGTCTCCCGGGTGAGCCCGTCCTCCTCCACCACCAGCCGCAGGGGCTCCAGGGCGCCCAGGTCGCGGCGGATCATCAAGGCGGCGGCCAGGGGATCGTGCAGGATGGGGTCCCGGGGCGCCCAGGTGGCATAGAGCTCGGCCAGGGCGGCGCCCAGGGGCCCGCCCGCGGCGGCGATGGTGCGCCGGCGCGGCGCGTCGAGCACCATGGACATGGTCACGTCCAGGGGCACCACCAGGGGCTGCCAGGGCGCGGAGAAGACGGCCTGGGCGGCCGGGAGGTCGCACTTGATGTTATACTCCGGGATGGGCGGGGGCGCGCCGTGGTAGCCCTTGCGCACGGAGCCGGCCATGAGCACCAAGCGGCGCACCTTCCCCGCCAGCCGGGGCTCCATCTGCAGGGCTGCCCCCACGTTGCAGAGGGGGCCGATGGCGAGCAGGGTGATCTGCCCCGGCGCCGCCATGATGGTGCGCACCATCCAGGCTACCGCGTCGCCCTGGGGGGGCGGCCGCGACACGTGCCGGTCGCCCCAATCGAGCTGGCCGGAGACCTCCTGGGGGTCGCCCTTGCCCGCCCGGCCCGCGAGCACCGGGACCTCCTGCCGGCCGCCCAGGTCGAGCAAGGCCCGCGCCAGGTTGGCCCGGCGCCCGGTGGCGCCGTTGACCGTGGTGACGCCGACCAGCTCCACCTCCGGGCAGCCCAGCAGGAAGGCCAGGGCATAGGCGTCGTCAATGTCGGTGCCGAGGTCGGTGTCCAGGATCACGCGCATCATGGGGCGTCCTCCCGCCGGCTGGGGATCAGGATTGGTGGCGGCGCAGCGCAGGCGCCAGGAGATCTCGGGGGCGGTCACCTGCAGCTTCACGGTGAGGGCCAGGCCGCGCCGGGACCCGCCCTCCCCCGGCACGGGGGCGGTGCTGGCGGCCAGGCGGCGGGCGCCGGCGAGGCTGAGGTGGGCGGGCTGGTAGGCCCGGCTGCCGGCGGTGGGCAGGAAGAAGACCAGGGTCTGCTCGGTGCCGGGACTGGCCTTCATGGCGCCGGCCAGGATGCCGCGGCCCGGGTCCCAGCGCTCGCAGCGCAGGCTGAGCGCGCCCTGGGTGAGGTGGCGGTCGGTGGACAGGTACCGAGGCCGGCCCAGCAGGGGGTGAATGGCAAGCAGGGTGCAGGTGCGGGGGGCGGGGTCGGCCCGCAGCGGCCCCCGAAAGGCGAAGGCGCGTTCCCCCCAGAAGTCATAGGCCACGTATTCCCGGCCCGGCTGCAGGCCCACCTCCTGCCCCAGGGTGAGGGGGCCGCTTTCCCCCGGCTCGTCCCAGTCAAACACCCCCAACACCTGCCAGGGGCCGCCCGCCCGGGCGGGGAGCTGCCAGAGGCGGGGGTACTGGCGCTCAAAGAGGTCCAGGGGGCGGGCGGAGACGCCGCTGGGGGGCAGCAGCTTGCGCACCACCGCCACCTCCTGGGGGCTCAGATCCACAAAGGCGGCGCCCACCTTCACCATGCCCCCGGTCAGGCCCACCAGGGTGGCCCAGGCCTTGCTGGTGTCGGGGGAAATGGTTTCCGGCACCTCCCAGCGCTTGACGTTGGCGGGGTGGGGGAAGTAGAAGGCGTCGGGGTCGAGCAGGTACACGCGGTGGTTCAGGTAGTAGCGGCGGGCAGCCATGGCGGCCTGGTTCTTGGGGCCCCAGCACCAGCGCTCGCCGGCCTGCCACTGGGGACCAGTGTCGTCGCCGGTACGGATACCGTGGTAGAGCCCAGCGCCCAGCCCGGCCGGGGCAAAGCCGTGCAGGAAGGTGCCGGGCTTGCTGCCGCGCACGATGGCCTTCACCCCCGCCCGGTACGCCTCGGAGCGGGTCATGGGCACCGCGTACTGCGTGCCCAGCAGGACGCAATACACGTAATCTGTCTCATTGAAGCAGTCGAAGCCCCACTGGTGGGTGTAGCGCCGGCAGAGGTCCTCCACGTAGCGCAGCACCTGCGGCCGGCTGGTGTCCAGCACCCGCCACTCCCGCCGCACCTCGATCAGGCCGTTGGTGGGCAGCGCCCAGTCCGGGTGCTGTTTGATCACGGGGGAATCCACGTGCGCCACGAACGGCGCCAGCCAGATCGCCACCTTCAGCCCCAGGGCGTGCACCTGGTCGGCAAAGGCCTTCATGCCGCCCGGCCAGCGCGCGTTGGCATACCAGTCGCCCACCAGGCGCTGGTAGCCGTCGTCAATGCTGAACCAGCGCATGCCGTAGGGCTTCAGGTACCTGGCCACAAACCGGGCGTTCTCCATCATGTTGGCCAGGGAAATGTCCGTGTGGTAGCGGGTGTTCCAGGAGTCCCAGTGCGCCTGCAGGTCCTCGGCCGGCCAGGGCTTGATCCCCAGCACCGCCGCCTCCGCCCCGGCAAACCCCTCCAGGGCGGCGAAGGGATCGCCGGTGGCGGGGTCCAGGTAGAGCAGCTCCCCTGCCAGGGGCTGGCCGGCGACAAGCTGCTTGGCCGGGTCGTACAGGCTCACCGCCGCCCACTGGGCGTGCTCACCGGCGGGCCGGGTGCGCAGCATGCCGATGGCATGCTCGTGGGTGAGGAACCCCGCCACGAAGGCGCGGCGGCCGGCCACCTGGTAGAGGGCGTGGTTCCAGTTGCTGTTTGAGGCCTGGTCGCCGGAGAGCAGCCGCACCTCCTCGTCCAGCCACAGGTCGTGGCCGTTCTCCAGGATGCGCATGCCCGCCGGCGGGGCGAATTGCAGCGCCCCGGACTCCCCGGTATCGAGCACCCGCAGCTCCTGCAGTGCCACCGTCCGAGAGGGGACAAACTGGGCCCGCGCCGTCAGGTAGGGCTTGCCCTCATAGCGGGTGAGGGCCAGGGTCAGCTCTCCCAGCTCCCCCCGGTAGGTAGCTCGCTGCTGCCAGCCGGAGCCCAGCCCCGGCAGCCGCACCCGGCACGCCGAGACCGCCGCCAGCCGGCCGGCAGGCCGGGTCTCGCCGCCGCTTTTCAGGGTGGGCAGCGCCTCCCGGATCAGCGTCTTCCCCCCGGCCACCAGGGAAACGGCGCCGGTCTGCCGGTTGAGCGCGAAGTAGGGAGCGGGCGCCCCCAGGCCGGGGACACTGGCCGCCAGGACGAGGGCGAGGGCCAGCCAGGCACTGCGCTTCATGGCAACCTCCGGGGCCGCGAGGGCGGAACGGCTGATAGGTATGCCGCGGGCGGGCAATAGTCCTGCCGGGGCGGGGGGATTTGGCCCGGCCGCCGGCGTATTGGTGCATGCCGCCGCCGGGCGGCCGGGAGGTGAAGATGGCGAGCAACCCCTGGGAGCTGGCCCAGGAGCGGGCCGGCCTGCTGCGCTGGAGCACGTTCGTGCAGGCGGGGACGGTGATGAAGCTGCTCTCTCACCCCGCGGGCCTGCGCCGGGCTGCCCGCCTGCTGCGGGCGGCGGGCGTGACCAAGGTGTACCTGGACCTGTTCCGGGGGCTGATGACCAGCGAACCGGTGCTGGTGGCGGCGCGGGATTTCCTGCGGGCGCAGGGCTTCCTGGTGTCGGCGGGCATCACCACCGTGGTCGGCGCGGGCCAAGGTACACCCTCGACGCACGGCGGGCCCTGGCTTTGCTACAGCGCCCGCAACACCCGGGAGCTCCTGGCGCAGGCGATGCGGCGGGGGGGCCGGCTCTTTGACGAGATCATCGTGGACGACTTCCTGGCCACCATGTGCCGCTGCCCGGCCTGCACGCGGGAGCGGGGCGGGCGCTCCTGGGGAGAGTTCTACTCCGACCAACTGGTGGAGGTGGCCCGGCGCTGCCTGCTGGAGCCCGCCCGGGAGGAGAACCCCAAGGTGCGGGTGATCATCAAGTACCCCCAGTGGTACGACCGCTTCCACTGCTTCGGCTATGACGTGCGGCGCCACCCCGCCCAGTTTGACCAGGTGTGGGCGGGCACGGAGACCCGGGACCCGGAGGTGGAGTACGTCCACCAGTACCAGGCCTTCAACAACTACCGCTGGCTGGCGGAGGTGGCCGGTGAGAAGATGGCCGGCGCCTGGTTTGACCAGCTCAATACCTCGCCCGAGGTGTACGTGGAACAGGCCTACCAGTCGGTGCTGGCGGGGGCGCCGGAGATCATCCTGTTCAGCTATGACGAGCGGCAGTTCGGCCCGGCCAACCCGCAGCTTCGCCTGCTGCGCCAGCACCTGCCCCGGCTCTACCGCCTGGCCGAGCTGGTGCGGGGGCGGCGGCGCCTGGGGATCCCGGCCTACAAGCCCCCGGACAGCGAGGGCGGGGACGAGGCCTACCTGTACGACTACCTGGGCATGTTCGGGCTGCCGGTGCTGCCCACGCCCCACTTTCCCACCGGGCCGGCAGCTATCTTCCCCCGCCAGGCGGCGGCCGATCCCGCCCTGGCGGCAGGGCTGCGCTCCTTCCTGGAGGGCGGCGGCGTGGCTCTGCTCACGGCGGGGGCGCTGGAGGCGCTGGCGGCGGACTGGCGGCTGCTGGCCGAGCTGGGGTACGGTGAGCACCCCACCACGCCTCTGGACCGGTGGGCCTGCCGCTTCCAGGTGGGCCGGCAGCGGCACGACGGCCCGGGCTGGGTGCGCTTTGGGCGGCGGCTGCACCCGGTGCGGGGCGAGGTGGTGGCCAGCGCCCTGGCCGAGCAGGAAACCTTCCCCATCCTCACCGCGGCTGACGCCTGCGCCGGCCGCGCCCTGGTGCTTTCCGCCCGCACCCTGGAGTATGCCCCGGAGAGCACCCGGGTCACCATCAAGGAGCCGGTGCCCCTGATCCACCTGGCCGACGGCGTGGTGGAGGAGCTGCGCCGGCAGATGCTGGCGCCCCTGGGCCTGCGCCTGCGGGCGCCGGCGCGGGTGGGGCTCTACCTGTTTGAGGGCGGGCCGATCGTGCTCGAAAACTTCAAAGAGGTGCCGGCGCCGGTGGAGCTGAACCTGGACCCGGCCGCCTGGCCGCCGGGGGAGTGGCAGGAGGTGCTGGCAGGCCTGCCGGTGGTGCAGGAGGCAGGCACCTGCCGCCTGCTGCTGGAACGGCGCACCTGCGCCGCCCTGATGCCAAGGAGGGAGCCGTGAAGACCTACCGCGAGCCGGCCCGGAAAATCCCGGTAGCCCGGGAGGCGCAGGTAGTGGTGGTGGGAGGAGGCCCGGCGGGCACCGCTGCCGCCATCGCCGCCGCCCGCCAGGGGGCGCGCACGGTGCTGGTGGAGCAGTTTGGATACCTAGGCGGCACCGCTACCGCCTCGCTGATGGCGTGCATCAACGGCTTTCGCAACCAGGTGGAGCCCGACCACACGCAGACGGTGCGGGGGATCGCCGAGGAGATCGTGCTGGCACTCAAGGAGCTGGGAGGCCTGGGCAAGAGTCCCTACCCACAGCGGCCCTATCCCACCACCCCCGGCCAGCTTGAGTACAGCTACGCGGTGGATACCGAGAAGCTCAAGTACCTGCTGCTCAAGCTGGCGGTGGAGGCGGGGGTGGACCTGCTGCTGCACACCTACTTTTGCGACGCCGCCGTGCAGGCGGGCGTCCTGGGGGGCGTGATCGTGGAAAACAAGTCCGGCCGCCAGGCCCTGCTGGCGCAGGTGGTGGTGGATGCCAGCGGCGACGGCGATGTGGCCGCCCGGGCCGGCGCCCCCTGCTGGCAGACCCGTGGGGAGGAGGCCCCGCGCCTGGGCGATGGCCTGATGTACCGCATCCAGTTTGGCGCCCGCCGCCCCCAGGGCACCTACGCCTGCGACTTTGGCACCAATGCCGTGGTCTGGGGCCCAGGGGTGCCGGCCATGAACGGGGCCGACGGCGACCAGCTCTCCCGAGGCGAGGTGTCCGCCCGCCTGCGCCTCTTTGAGGACTTCGCCCGCAAGCAGGCCGAGCACCCGGAGCTGGCCGACGCCCGGGTGGTGGAGACGCCGCCGTCACTGGGCGTGCGCCAGACCCGCTTCATCAGGGGCGAGTACCAGCTCACCGCCCAGGATGCCCTGGAGGGGCGGCGCTTCCCGGACGTGGTGGCCATCAGCTCCTGCCCCATCATCCATTACTATGGCTACCGCCGCTACCTGGAGCACGAGGGCTACGATATCCCCTACCGCTGCCTGGTGCCCCAGGGGGTAGAGGGGCTGCTGGTGGCCGGCCGCGGCATTAGCAGCGAGCAGCAGCCGTTTGAATCGCACCGGGCCATGGTGCCTGTCATGGCCATCGGCCAGGCGGCAGGGGTGGCGGCGGCCCTGTGCAGCGAGCTGGGGGTGGCGCCCCGGCAACTCGAGGTGTCCCGCCTGCAGCAGGCCTTGCTGGCGCAGGGGGCGGAGCTGCGCTGGCCGCCCGCGGGGTAGGGTCAGTTCTTCTTGGTCACCTGGTCAATGAGCACGGCGAGCAGGATCACCGCCCCCTTGAACACCGGCTGCCAGTAGGGCGAGACCTGCAGCAGCATCAGGCCGTTGTTGATCACCCCCATGATCAGGGCGCCCACCAGCGTGCCCAGCACCGTTCCCCGGCCCCCCATCAGGCTGGTGCCGCCCACCACCACCGCGGCGATGGCGTCCAGCTCCATGCCGACGCCGGACTTGGGGTCGCCCGACCCCAGGCGGGCCGCCAGCAGCACCGCGCTGCCGGCGGTCAGCACCCCGCAGATGGTATACACCAGCAGCTTCACCCGCCGCACGTTGATGCCGGACAGCCGGGCGGCCTCCTCGTTGGCCCCCACCGCATAGACATAGCGGCCGAAGGTAGTGCGGCTGAGCACCACGTGGGCCACCAGCACCGTGATCAGCATCAGCAGCACCGGCACCGGCAGGCCGGCCAGGTAGCCGGTGCCGAGCACGGTGAAATCGTCCGGCAGGTTCCAGACGGGCTGCCCCGCGGTGAGCAGGAAGGCCAGGCCGCCGTCCCGGCCGGCGATGAACCACATGGCCAGGGTGGCGATGAAGGGGGGCAGGTTGAAGCGGGTGATGGCGATGCCGTTGGCGCCCCCGAACACCACTCCCACCGCCATCCCTGTCAGCACCGCCAGGGGCAGGGGCCAGCCCCAGTCCATCAGGGCCATGGTCCCCACCACCCCCGCCAGGGCCATCACTCCGCCCACCGAGAGGTCAATGCCGGCGGTGAGGATGACAAAGGTCATGCCCACCGCCACGATGGCGGGGAAGGAGGTCTGCTTGACGACGGTGACCAGGTTCCGCCAGGTGAAGAAGTTGGGGGTGGCCAGGGCCAGCACCAGGCAGATGCCCAGAAAGACCAGGTAGATCAGGTACTCGCCCAGGCGCAGGCGGCGCTTGGCCGCGGTGGGCGGCGGGGGCACGGTCAGGCCTCCCCCGGGCAGGCGGCGGGGATCACTTGCCCTCCTTGCGCAGGGCGGCCCGGTCCACGATGCCCACCTCGATGGGGATCAGCTTGGGCACCTGCTCCCCCCGGAGGTAGCGGGCGATGGTGCGGATGGTGACCTCGCCGATGCGGTCAGGGTGCTGCACCGAGTCGGCCCGCAGGGCGGTGCCGGCCCGGATGGCTTCCCGGGCCTCAGGGGTGGCGTCATAGCCCACGATGGCCACGTCGGTGCGGTCGGCCTGCTTGAGCGCGGCCAGGGCGCCCAGGGCGCTGTCGTCATTGATGGCGAAGACGCCCTTGAGGTCCGGGTGGGCCTGGATCATGGTTTCCATCACCGCCATGGCCTTGGTGCGTTCGCCCTCGCCGGTGGGCTCGGCCACGATCTCGATGCCGGGGAACTTGGCGATCGCCTGCTTGAATCCCCGCACCCGGTCTTGCACGGAGGTGGTGATGGGGTGGTGGATGATCAAGATCTTGCCCTTGCCCCCCAGCAGCTTGCCCAGGTACTCGCCCGCCACCTGGCCGCCCATCACATTGTCGGAGGCCACGTGGCAGACGATGTCGCCCCCCAGGGCCGTGATGTCGGCGGTGAACACCGGGATCTTGGCGGCGTTGGCCGCCTTGACCGCCCCTACGATGGCCTTGGAGTCGGCGGGGCAGATGACGATGGCCGACATGCCCATGTTGATGAAGGATTCCACCTGGTCGGTCTGCTTGCGCACATCAAAGTCGGCAGACTGGATGGACAGCTCCAGGCCTTCCTGGGCGGCCGCCCGCCTCATGGCCGCCTCCAGGTCCCGGTAGAACTGGTGCTTGCGGGTGAGCAGGGTCACCCCCACCTGGGGCTGGCCCGGTTTCCTGGAGGCCCTCCCCCGGCTGCAAGAGACCAGCGGCAGGGCCAGGCTGATGGCGGCAAGCAGGATCAGCAGGCGGCGTGCGCTCATGGTGGCACCCCTTTCCCGTGGCGTCTGGAGGCTTGATCTAGGGCAGCGGTTCGTCGCCCGGGGGCCGGAATCCTTCCCGGTGCAGGTTGCCGTGCTGGCGAATGCAGCGGATGGCGCCCACGCGCCGAACGGCCACAGGACTCTGAAGCATACCCCGCCAGCTTGGTTCAGCATGCCCATAAGGGAGAGCAGCGCGCTCGTCACAGCAGGTATTTCTCTGATGTCCACCTCCTTGAGGAGATCGAAGAAGTGGGAGATGGCGACGAAGGAGAGCGCAACGGCGACGAGCACTGCTACGGAGGCTCCAACCAGCAGCTTGCGAGCGCGCGTCGGGGCTCACACGGCCCGGCCGACCTGCCATACGGGAGTACAGGCAAGCTTGTCGTGAAGCCCTTGCTTCCGCCGATCGAGGGCGGTCCACAGGAAGCAACTTGCTCCGAGCGCCGCGAGGACAATAGTGGCAGTTTCCTGAGAAGCGCTCCTGCCCCACCATGCCGTAGACCATGGTTCAGCGGGGGTGCGTTCGAGCCAAGAGATTGCGGCGAGGAGACCGAGGAGGATCGGCACTTGTCGAGGAGAGCCTTGCCATAGCCGACGCGACGGCCGTCGGCCCTCGCTACTTGCACTCCCGCCGCAAGCATACCGATTGTCCGACCCCAGCAGCCCACCGAGATGAGGGGATATGCAGTCCAGAGGACGAGAGCGAGGATTTCTCCGGCAGCGACATCTGCGAAGACTACCTGCCGCGGATCCGAAAGCGGACTGCCCAACGGTCGCTGGCTGGAGCGTTCGAGAATGCTAATCACTGAGGACGCGGTGAGGTGGACACCGGCGGCATACTGACAGCGGGTCTCGCAAGTGATGCTCCAGTCCGCCATCCGGACGGGCTGGCCGCGCGTGCCCAGGAGGCTGCGCCGCGCTAGATGGAAGACTTATGGCGCGAGAGACATCCCTGCAATCCTTGCCTGGGGAATTGCAAAGAGGAGGTCAGTCCGAAGCGCTTCTCTAGTAGTCATCTTGCCCGAGCGCAGTCGATCAAGAGCATCCCGCCAGGTCATTTCATAGTTCACGAACAGATCCTCAATCTCACATGCGGCAGCGTGGCTCAGTCTGAGTACGAGTGTCTGCAGGCAGACGCGTGCCAACTCGAAGATCATCCGGCACGTGTATGCGACTGTCGGGTCCAGCGCCCCTCGGCTGCCTGCGTGAACAAAGCTATTGCGGAGCCGGTAGGCCCGTGCAACATCCCAGGCGACCAATCGGTTGTGAGATTCCATCGCATCCGCGAGAGCCTTCGAATCGGTAAACATGGAGACAACATCCCTGACCCTGCGGTGCAGGAGTTCGTCGAGTGGAAGCGTCTCCACGAGCGCTGCGACCACAGCCTGATCCAGGAGATTTGCAGTGAACTGCTCTACGTCGGGCCGCCATCCTCGCTCTCGGGACGGAACCCTGCCGTGCAATGGCTTCGGGAATTCAACTTGCTCCAGCCGGTAGAAGTAGGCCGACAGATCTCGGGCCACCTTCTGGGGATGGTACAATGAGTAGATCGAGCAAGCGAATCTCCGCATTGCCTGAACTATGCCTCGCTCCGCCCTGCTTCGGAACAGCGTCTCGAGGCAAATCCAGAAGCAGAGGAAAGCGGATTCTATGCTTGTGCTGGCAGCCTCCAAACCGAGCGTATACCAGTGCATTGCGTCCAGGATTCTTGCTGCGACGCCAGCCGAGCAGTCGGTGCGAATGCGCGCTACACGGCGCTCCAAGGCCTCTACTTCACCCACCTGATCGGTCAGCCAGCCCAGTCTGGCACGCTCCGCACCGTGGACTTCGCCCGGCTCATCCCGCAGCCCAGCGTGCCACAGGAGCGCCGAGCTGTCCACTGTCACGGTCAAACCCGGCGCAGCGAGGTAGAGGCTGTCCAAGGCATCCTGTAGCATGCTGCGAGCGATTGTGGCGGCCGCAAACCGATCCCGTGCCACGACGTTCCTCGCGACGCCATAGCAGACGTTGGGATCGGAGAGGGTCTGAACAAACGGGTGCGGCCGATCTCCCTCGTTCACGGCAGGAATCCACGCGCTGGGTAGCTGGCGGAGAATCTCGATTCCCGCCAGATGGTGGAGTTCGCCAGCGCCGCCCGGGAAGACTCGAAACAGGAACACCACGGTGTGCTGGCGTGCGTCCCGTCGTACTTCCATCGTCAGCAAGCGCCTTGTTCGCTCCACCGGTGTCACGCCCCACGCGTGCTGATTTCCCTGGTCAAGGACGGGCCACATGCCGTTGTAGAGGTGCCGGTCAGAGAATCCCCGGAGTAGGCTTTCGGATATTAGAACGTCGGTCAGATTGGCAAGGCGGTCAATATCACCGGTCTGCGCTGCAAGGATGTCGAACAAAGTCTCTGCGACGCGTTCGCCGAAGAACGGCTCTTGCAGAAGTGCGGCAAACGATCTCGAGAGGGCCAAAGTCGTCTGGAACTCAGCAGTCTCTGGCTTCAGCGTCGCCGAACCGAGCCGCTGTAGCAGGACCTTTCGCTCATTCGGAAAGTGAATGGCTGCGTCCTCGGACTCACGTAAGGCGGCCAGTGCCTCATCACGAAGGTGTTGGACCGTGTCGTGGGATACACTCTGCGCTTGGAGTAGTTCGAGATAGCCGGAGAGTTCCGAAAACAACGCACCAATGGTTATCGGGCGCACACGATATTCCGGTTCGGTCAGAAAGTTCAGCGATTCCGCCCAGTGCTGGAGCCAGAACCGCTGGTGAGGAGGCCAGTCGCGCATGGTTTCAAAATGCTCTTGTCTGAAGGTGATCATGGCCCGGGTACCTCCCGCCAACAGAGCCACCAGCAGCAGACGCCAGCGACCCATGCTCCCCCTTCCGGGTGCAGTCTGGCGTGCCCTCACTTCGGTGGCGACGGTCGCTATTCCTGCAAACACCGGCACCGCTAACTTTAGTGGTGCCAACTCGCCGGCCCCGACCGGTTACCGCCCCGGCCCTGCCGGAGGCCGGCCGCGCTGAGCAGGGCGGCCAGCAGGAGGAACGTGGTGCTTACGGCGCCCGCGGAGTTGGCCGCGCGCTCGGGCAGGAAGCCCGGCGCCCCCAGGGCCCCCGCCTGTGCCAGCACCTTGGCCGCCCCCATCAGCGCCGCCAGCGCTGCCAGCAAGGCCAGGGCCGCGCCCGGCCGGCCTGGCGGCCGCCTGCCCCAGTGCAGCGCCGGGCCCAGCGCCACCGCCGCCAGCACCGCGCCTGCCAGCAGCCGCCAGCCCATCCCGGGCCAAGGCTGCTGCTGCCAGCTCCCGGCCAACAGGTCGGGCAGGTTAAGCACCACCGGCAGCCCCAGGCCGCAGATCCAGGCCAGGGGCAGGGCTCCAAAGGCGAGCAGCGCCGCCAGCAGCCAGGGGCCAAAGGGCCAGTCCAGCGCCGCCTCCGGCAGCAGCTCCCAGGCGGCGGCCGCCACCACCGCCAAGCTGGCCACCCCCGGCACCCAGGTGCCCAGCGGGGAGGCGGCCGGCGGCTCGGCTCCCTCGCCAGGCAGGAAGCGCCGGCACTGGTAGGCGCCCCCGCCCAGGGCCAGGCCGGCGATGAAGCCGAAGCTCACCTCGACCACCTTCCACCAGTCTATCCAGCCCTGCCAGGAAGCAGGCAGGAGCTGCCGGGAGCCGGGCCAGGCATTCAGGGCCTGGGCGGCGGGGAATCCCACCGCCCCTCCCAGCAGCCCCCAGGCACCCAGGCGCCAGGCCACCGGGTCGCGCTTGCGCCAGGCCAGGTATGACCACAGGAACAGGAACCCCAGCCACAGCCCGCCCCAGTACTCCGGGCGGGCGCGCCAGCCGGGGTCGGTCGGACTGATGAAGTTGGAGAAATACAGGGCGGGCAGGCGCGCCGGGGGGGAGAAGGGCCGGTTGAGCGCCAGGGTACCGACGATCCCCGCCCCCAGCAGCCCCAGGCAAAGCCCCGCCACCTCCCGCCGTCGGTAGTGCCGGCAGCCGCTGGCCATGCCCACCAGCAGCCCGCCCAGGCCCATCCACACGCCGCCCTTGAGGGCCAGGCCGAGCATGCCCCACCAGTAGGTGTGGGCGCGACTGGGCCCCTCGGTGAGCCACACCGTCTGGCCGTAGGTTTCCAGGCCGCCAAAGGCAAAGCCGGCCGCCCCCGCCGCCAGCAGCCAGCCCGCGCGGGGGCGCAGCGGGGAGCCGGGGGCGACAGCCAGGGCCAGGGCTGCCAGGCCGCCAGCCAGGGCAGCCCCCCGCTCGTGGCCAAAGACGCCCCGCACCCCCCACCCCAGCGCCAGGGCCAGGGCAGGCAGCAGGAGGCTGCCCAGGATCACGATCACTCTGCGCTTGCGGTCCGGCGGCTGCTGCATGCGGCACCCCAGGGCACGGGTAGCCGCATATTCTCTCGCCCTTGGCCAGTTGCCTGCCGGCAGGTCGCTCCGGCGGGCAGGTGGAAATGCGCAGCCGGCGAATTGCCGCCTGGTCTGCTGAGAGGGAAGGAGCTGCCATGGCAAAGGACGAGGGCACCGCACACCTGGAACGGGGATTCGGGCTGCTGCAGGCCACCGCGGCCGGCATGGCCAACATGGTGGGGGTTGGGCCCTTCATCACTATCCCCATGATCCTGGCCACCATGGGGGGGCCGCAGTGCATGCTGGGCTGGCTGGTAGCCCTGCTGATCGCGGTCTGCGACGGCCAGATCTGGGCCGAGCTCAGCGCCAGCCTCCCCGGCGACGGCGGCACCTATATTTACCTGCGGGAGGCCTTCCGCCGCTACTGCGGCAAGCTGGTGGCCTTTCTCTTCATCTGGCAGTTCTTCCTGAGCATGCCCATGGAGGTGGCCTCGGGCAACATCGGCATGGTGGACTACCTGAGCTACGTGCTGCCCGCCCTGCGCGCCGGCGCCGACCTGCCTTGGGGGCTGCACCTTTCGGGCGACTGGGTGCTGCGCCTGCTGGCGGCGGGGGTGGCAGTCTTCACCATCTGGCTGCACTACCGGCGCATCGGCTCGGTGGCCAAGATCACGGTGGCGCTGTGGGTGGGCATGCTCATCACCACCGCCTGGACCATCTACGCCGGCCTCACCCACTTCGACGCCCGCACCGCCTTCAGCTTCCCTCCCGGTGCCTTCCGCTTCTCCGTGGGGTTCATGGCCGGGCTGGGCCAGGCTACCCTGATCGCCATGTACGATTACATGGGCTATTACAGCGCGTGCTACGTGGGAGAGGAAGTGCGGGACCCCGAGCGGGTGCTGCCCCGGGCCGTGCTCATTTCGGTGGTGGCGGTGGCCGTCATCTACATCCTGATCAACGTGAGCATGATCAGCGTCATCCCCTGGCGGCAGGCGATTAGCACCAACTATATCGGCAGCCTGCTCATTGAGCGGCTGTATGGCCGGGGCGCGGCCATCGCCATGTCGCTGCTGATCGTTTACACCGCCTACGGCTCCATTTACACCCTGATGCTGGGTTATTCCCGCATTCCCTTTGCCGCCGCGCGGGATGGCTATTTCTTCAAGCAGGTGGCTGCCATCCACCCCACCCGCCACATTCCCCACGTCTCCCTGCTCCTGGTGGGAGGCATGGTGGCGCTGGCCAGCTTGCTGCCCCTGGCCACCGTGGTCAGCGCCTGCATCGCCACTCGCATCATCATCCAATTCATAGGGCAGGCGGTGGCCCTGGCCGTGCTGCGCCGCGACCGGCCGCAGCTGCGCCGGCCCTTCCGCATGTGGCTCTATCCCTTGCCCGCCGTGATCTCCGTCGTCGGCTTCTGCTACATCTTCTCCTCCTCCGGCTGGCTCTCTATCGGTATGACCCTGGTCTGGTCCGTCCTGGGGGTGCTGGCCTTCCTCTACTGGGCCCGCCAGAACAAGGAATGGCCCTTCGCACCCCTGCCCCCCGAAGAGGTGGCGGTGCAGACGGCCTGAGGGCAAGCGCCAGGCAGGATGGGAGGCGGTGAGGCAGCCGGGTAGCTGGCCCTGGTGTCGGTGTCCGCAGGCCTCCGGGTGCGCCCGCGCGACTGGCACGAGGTGACGGTGGTTGAGTAAGGGCCTGGACAAAGCCCGCCGTCTCTTGCTGTTGTGCTCACAGTGAACGTGTTACCAACGCCGCGACTGAATCCGACTGCAAAGGAGGGGGCGATGCCAGAGTTCCTCGCGGTGTTTGGAGCCGGAGCAAGTCACGGGTCCGACGACCCGTCTGGCGTTCCGCCACTGGCCAGTGACTTGCTCCATGAGCTCGCGCGCGTGTCGCCCGAGTGGCGTAGTTTACGGCTTGGTAGTTGGGGAGATCGGTTCCGGCTGGATTTCGAGCAAGCTATGACCGACTATGCGAAGCTCGGGGGGTACAGCCTACCTCGGCTTCAGCGCGACATGGCAAGGTTCTTCTTCACTTACCGGCCCGGCTCCCGCAACCTTTATCTACGGCTCGGCACCATGGTTGCCGAGACGCAGGAGTGGAACGGAGCTTTCGCCACACTCAACTACGAGCGCCTACTCCCTATCTCCCTTTGGCAGGCGGGGGTCGGCTTTTCCACGCCGGGCTTAGGCCGAACTGCTGGTAGAACCGGCAGGGAGGTAGAGCTATGCCTGCCGCATGGCTCTTGCTGCCTCTTTCTCAAAAGCATACGTGTTCGCCCGGGGGTATCCTACGTTGCGGACGTGAAGTTTGACGATCAGGTAGTAGCGGCGTGCGACGAGGCTACCTTTCGGGACAACGTCGAACGCAATGCGGTGACACCAGTAATGTGCTACTTCGACCGGCATAAGCAGACAAGCGCGGGGCCGACCTTTATCCAAGTACAGCGGCAGCGCTACGCAGACTTGGTGCGTGAGGCGAGGGCGATTGCTGTCGTGGGCCTGAAGGTGCGGCGAGTCGATAAGCACATTTGGGAGCCTTTGGCGCAGACAAAAGCTGACATCGTGTACTGTGCGGGCGAGAGCGCAGGCAAGGCCTTTACCAAGTGGGCAAAGGAAAACCGACCGGCAGGAAATTCCACGGTTCTCGACGGCTATTTCGAGGAACACTTCGACGATATCGGCCTCGCACTGGGCCTGACGGGTAAGGGCGGCCGCTTGCTACCCTGAGCCGGCCAGGAAGGTGACCAGGTCCTGGGCCTTCATCTGGCCCTCCTGGCAGGTGAGGGAGGGGGCCTGGCCCAGGGCGCGGTAGAGCTCGGTCGCCCACGTGTAGCGGCCGGGATCGGCATTCCAGAGCAGTAGCCGCCCGGGGGCGGCCAGGGCCACCGCGGTGCGCAGGTCGCCGGCCGCCCGCAGCAGGGGGATGGGCAGGCGCTGCAGGAACTGCCCGTCGTCCTGGGGGTCAAAGCCGGCCAGGTCCGCCGCACCAGCGCGCACCCGCGGCGCCAGGGCGCGGGCCAGCAGGCACCAGGTGCCCGCCTCCCCCAGCCCCACCAGCTCCACTGCCCCCACGTCGCGGCGAGCGCCCAGGTAGGCCAGAGCGGTGAGGATGTCCTGCACCCGCTCCGCCGCGTCCGTGCGGTTGTAGGTGGTGAAGTGCTTGGCCTCGGGCCGGGGCTCGTGGCGCGCCTCCCCGATCCCCAGACAGTCAATGGCCATCACCAGGCGACCACTGGCCACCAGCCCGGCGGCAAGGGCGGGCAGGGGGCCGCTTTCTCCGGTCACCGCCTGCTTGCCGGCGGCGTCCACCAGCAGGGTGGCGGTGCGCCGGCCCGCGCCGGGCGGCACCAACAGTGTCGCCGGCACCCGGTCACCTACCCCCGGCCGGCCCAGGGTGAGGGCTTGCTGGCGGCAGCCTGGCTGTTCCCGGGCCGCGCCCGGCTCTGCCAGCACCCGCTCCGGCAGGGCGCCGGCCAGCGCCCAACGCAGGGCCGGCCCGTATTCCTGCCGGAAGCGCTTCTGCCCGGCCGCGTCCCGGGGCCACAGCCCCTCCAGCCGCTGCTGCCGCTCGGCGATGATCAGGCTGGTGAGGGCCTTGCTGTCCAGCTTGCGCCCAGGAGGGCGGCGGCCGGCAAATACCAACAGGTTTTCGGGCGGCTCCACCGAGAAGGGCTGCTCCCGGAGCCGCTCCGGGTGGCGAGAGCCGAGCAGCCACTGCCCAAACCAGGCGTACACCGCCTCCCGGCTCTGCTGGTTGTAGTTATGGCCGGCGTCCACGTGCACGTTGGCCACCCGCTCCGGGTGCCCGTAGAGCTGGTAGATGCCCCGGATCCAGGGGTACTCCACCTGGGGCGTGTTCTTGCTCCAGTCGCCGGTGGCTGACACCAGCAGCAGGGGCCGGGGAGCAGCCAGGGCCGCGATCTCCAGGTTATTGGTATCCAGGCGCAGGCTTGGCCCGTTCTCGCACAGGCAGCCGCCCTGGAAATGGGCCGACACCATGCACACCGGGGCCGCGACCTTGATGCGGTCCTCCACCGCGGCAAGCAGGAAGGTCTGCGTGCCCCCGCCCGAGGCGCCGGTGCAGGCCAGGCGCTCCTGGTCCACCTCCGGCAGGGAGCACAGGAAGTCCACCGCCCGCATGCTGTTCCAGAGCTGCAGGCCCAGCAGGCTCACGCCCCAGAGCGCCGCCCCCTCCCCCACCGGCGGCAGGTGGCCTACTTGCTTGCTGTCGTTGTAGCCCACCATGTCGTAGGAGAAAACGACGTATCCCTGCCGGGCCAGGGTCAGGCAGCGGCCGGGCACCGAGATCTCGGGCGCGTCCTCCAGGCGGCCATGCTGCCAGTGGCCGTGCGGGCAAAGCACGCCGGGGAAGGGAGGCCGGCCTGCCCGGGGCCGGTAGAGGTTACCGGTGACGTAGTAGCCGGGGCGGCTCTCGAAGTACACCTTCTCCACGCGGTAGCCGTCACGCTCGATGCCCCCGAAGATGCGGGGCCGCAGCGCGGTGCGCGGGGGCAGGGGGAGCAGGCCGGCGCTGGCCAGGATCTGCTGGCGCAGGTCCTGGGCGCGGGCCTGCCACTGGGCGAGCGTGCGGTAGCGCACCAGCTGGCAGGGGGTATCCTGGTTGCGGCTGTGCAGGGGCCGCTGGTCGGCCTCAGGCAGGGCCGGGGATGGGGACATGGCACGCACCTCCACCAAGAGCAGCGCCAACAGGCCCAGGGCAGCTATGGGATATCGCCGCGGCGGGGTCATGCCTTCGCCAGTTCGCTGTGTCGGCGGCGGCTCCTGCTGGCGCCAGGGAGCAGGCCCCCGCCGAGCCCAAACCGGCAAAGAAGAAGCCCGGATCATCCGAACGAGGCTGCGGGGCGCACCCGCAGCGTGCCCCTGCCCTGGCCCAGTGCTCGGGCGCCGATGGTCACCAGGCAGTCCCCCTCCACCCGCCGGGCAGCCAGCGGGCGGGCAGCCTTCCCCTCGGGCGCCCACTCTCCGGTCGGCAGCGTCCCCGGGCAGGGCAGCAGCAGCTCGCAGGAGACATTCGCCTGCACCTGGTAGCAGCCGGCCCCCGTGCGTGCCACGTGCACCACCGCCGCCACTGCCGCCTGGTCGCCGGGGCCAAACTCGTACAGCCGGGCGCAAGCCTTGCCGTCGCCGTCGGCATCGGGAAATGCCAGGGGCGCGCCCGGCAGCCGCTCCAGGTTGAGCTGCGCCTCCTCATCACCGGTGACGGAGCTGATGCGGGCCAGGGGCCGGCCTGCCTCGTCGGCCACCGTCATGCCGTCATAGCGGGCCACGTCCCGCTGCGGCAGGTGGTTGCGGGTGCGCAGCCAGCCCTCCGCCTGGTCCATGCCCGACACCAGCACCAGCCCGGCCTCCGGAGGCTCGGTGAGGGTGAGCACCAGCTCGCCCCCGGTGCGCCGCGCCCCGGCGATGAAGAAACAGGCGGTGCGTCGCTCATTCTCAAAGCGCACCATGCTGCCCGCCAGCGCCGCCGAGGCCACCACCGCTCCCGGCTTCAGCCTGACCACGGCCTGGCACCGCGCATAATCCACTCGCAGCACCCGGCCGCCCAGCTCCCCGGCGACACGCAGGCCCCAGCTCCCCCGGCGCAGCTCCCCCGCCCCCGCCAGGAAGGCCCGCCGCAGCTCGCCCCGGCGGTCCAGGGAGAGCACGCCGCAGTGCGCGCTGCAGGCCGCCTCCCCACCCGACCAGGCGCCCCCCTCGCCCCGGGCGGCTACCAGGTCCAGGCCCTCCGCGGTCTCGATCTGCAGGGCCACCGGCTCCTCCCCGGCCCCCTGGGTGAGGCTGGCGGCCTGCCGCACCCGGGGTGCGTCCCGATAAGGCTCCACCAGGGCCACGAAGGTGCTGGCCAGCGGCTGCCCGCCCTGCCGGCGGGAGAGGATGTACTTGAGCAGCGGGGGGTTACTGGGATTGTAGGGGGGCCTGCCGTCGCAGACGAACTGCTCCTGCGGGTGCTGGGGCAGCCAGGTGATGCGCAGGTGGCCCCGGGGGTCGGCCTGGCGCCGCCAGTCTGCCCACCAGGGCCCCTGGGCCTGCGCGCGCTGCGGGCTGAGCAGGAAGGAGAACCCGCTCCCCTGGTAGGAGTAATAGCTCTCCTGCTGGCCCTGCTCGGCGAAGCGGGGATCGTCATAGAAGAAGCCGTAGGGAACCTGGGGGCCGGCCAGGGTGCCCTGCGCGGGCGGCGAGAGCGCCAGCCCCTGCACCGAGAACTCCCCTTCCGGCCCGTGCAGCACATAGTCGTGCTGGGCCCCGCCCACCACGCGGAAGATATCCACCGCGTACGAGTAGCTTTGCCCGTCCACCAGCAGCAGGGCCCGCCGGTAAGCCTGCACTCGGCCCTGATAGGCGGCCGGGGCGTCCACCTCCACCAGCTGCACGGTGGAGGAGGCGGCAAAGGCGCGCACCCGGCCCGGCCGCACCGTGGTCTGCTGCCTGGCGTCCACCACCACCGTGTTGTGGCTGACCGTGTTGCGGCTCCAGCCGGGCGGCTCCGGGTCTTCGGCGGCAAATTGGGGGTAGCCCAGGTCGGGCAGCAGCTTGTGGCCGGCCGAGTAGAGGTCAATGTTCAGCTTGTCGTGGTGCCCGTGCCCGGGGGAGGGCCCGTAGAACAGGGAGCAGGCCACCGGGCGCCGGGGAGAGCGCAGCAGGGCCAGGCCATAGCTATCCAGCAGGTCGGAGGCAGGCGCCGGCGCCGCCGGGGCCGCCCGGGGCATGACGGGCGGCTCGAAGAGGTCCTCGTAGCTGTCGAAGCCCCCCGCCAGCAGCCGAGCAAAGGCCTCATCCCCGTACTCCCGGTAGCCGATGCGCACCGTGCGTGCCGAGGGGTGCACGGCCCCGCTCACCACCGCCCCCGAGTCGCCGATGGCAGGGGTGGTCTCCTGCACCACCATGCGTTCGGGCGCCAGCATGATGCGGGGCATCGCCTCCTGGCGGAAGAGGTTGATGCCAAAGCGCTTCATCAGGTCGGCGATGCCCACCACCTGCTCCCGCCAGATACCGCAATACCCGGGCGCGGTCTCCCGGCAGCTTATCCCCTCCCGGGTGAAGTAGTTGGCCAGGGCGTAGTGGTAGCCCTCCAGGGCAAAGCCCTCGCCCGCGTGGTAGAGCAGGTAATCGGCCACCTGGCGCTCTTCCCCCGCCTGGGCCACGATGGCCGCCGTGAGCAGGGTCTCCTGGTGCATGCCAAAGTTGCCCCGGATGCGCCCCTCGTAGACCGCCCGCACCACCTCCGCCACCAGGTTGCGCTCGATATTAGCCCTGATCTGGGGGCCGCGCTTGCCCAGGAAGGCCTGGGCCGGCTGGTCGGCATCAATGGCCTCCCAGACATTGTCAAAGGCCTCGCACAGGCTGCGCCCCACTCCCGTCTCCCAGATGGCGTTCACGATCTTGCCCGTGTAGCTGGGGGCGAACTCGGCGGCATAGCGCGACTGCCGGTTGTGGTCCATGGCCGGGTAAACGTCGGCGATGCGGTCGAGCAGGATGATCGCCTGGTGGGCGTACCTGCGCTCGCCGGTGAGCAGGTAGGCGCGGGAGAGTGCCAGGGCGCCGGGGATGACATGGCGCAGGTAGGCCCAGTGGTTGTAGTAGGCCACGAACCAGTATTTCTTCTCCTCGCCCGGCTTGCGCCAGCCCCAGCCGTCGTCGGGATAGGGCCCGGTGAGCAGGCTGCGGTCCTGCATGCCGCTGGCCAGGTAGGCCGCGAAGTCGTTGGAGGGGTATTCCTCGCCGCCTACCGGGCACTTCACCTTGAACGGCCGCGCCAGGTCAATGGCAAAGGAGTAGTTGCCGGTCTGGAAGGCCTCCCGGCCGTGCACCGGGCAGCCGGAGAAGCTGATGTTGAAGGCCCGAGGCACCTGGGGCGGAGTGACCAGGGAGGCCAGGCGCTCGTCGCTCCAGCCGCTCCAGGCCTCCGCCTGCCCCACCATGGCCTTGCACAGCGCGGCCGCCGCCGGATACCGGGCCAGGTTCTGCCGGGCGAGCTGCACCTCCGCCTCGGTGTGCAGGGTGCGCGCGCTCTTTCGGGGGTATTGGGCCATGGCCGCCCCTTCCGCCGCCGCCAGCGGCCTGCCTGCTGCTGCCAGCAGCATGATTGCCACCAACGCTGACCACCGCATCGGCTTGGCTCCTGGTGAGTTTGGCCTGCCGGCCGCTGCCCTCCTTCGACCCCGCCTGGGCCGGCCCTGCCGCGAAAGGGGGCAGCCGGGTGGCTGCCCCCTGTGGTGCCGATGCCCCGGGTCCGTTATTGCACGGTGAGCACCTGGGGGGCGGCCAGGGCCTCCTGCTCCGGGTTATAGTACAGGTAGGCCCGCGACTTGGGGCTGCGGGCGCGCAGCGGGTACTTGGCCCGGAGCTGGTAGTCCAAGGTGAGCGTGGCCCGAGGGCCAATGCTGTCGGTGTACACGATGATCTGGCGGGCGGCGGGGGTGTACTTGGTGATGGCCCCCTGCTTGACCGCCTGCTCCAGGCCGTCGGGCACCAGCTCAAATCCCGGCGGCAGGCCCAGGTCCACGATCACCATCTGCGCTACCCGATCGGTAAGGTTCTTCACCTCCACGTGGCACCCCAGCAGGTCATTCTGGGCCAGGGTGGTGCGGTCGTAGTTCACCTTGATCTCCAGCACCTCGCCTGGCTCCCGGGGCAGCTGGTCCCAGGGCAGGTAGTACCTGCTTACCACCTGGTAGAGGGCACTGCCCTTGCCCTGGGCGCTGATGGTCACCTGGTTGGCACCCGGCTGCACGTGCTCCTTCAGGTCGAGCTGGCGCATCACGTCAGCATCGGCGCTGGTGATGCGAAACTCGCCTGCTTGCTTGCCGTTGATGCTCACGGTCACCGTGGCGTTGATCTCCTCGGTGGCCTTGTCCATCGCCAGCAGCAGCGCCTTGATCCCCCACACCGTGGCCTGCGTGGTGCTCCAGGTGCCGTAGCTGTCCTTTTGCTTGGTCAGGTAGAGCAGGGCCTTGTTTACCAGGGCTCCCTGCTGGCTGCTCTTGAGCAGGGCATAGCTGGCCAGGGCGGTGGTTTCCAGGTCGGCGCTGCCGCCGCCGGCGCCGGTAAAGGTGGGGGCGGTGGACTTCCAGTAAGCCAGGTCGCCCTCCACTACCGCCTTGTCGGCCAGCGCCTGGGCCACCCGGCCCACTTCGCCGCTCTTATCCCCGGCCGCGGTGAAGGCGTTCAGGATCACCGCCAGGGCGTAGGGGTCCTGCTCCTGCTGGTACTTGCCCCGCAGGTAGTCCAGGGCCTTGGCCACCTGGGGCCCCTGGTAGCCGCTCTCGGCCAGGGCCCAGGCCAGGTAGCCGGTGACCCGGGTGGTGTCGGTCTGGCGGTTGATGATGCCCTCGGCGATGCCGCCCTTGTCCACCTCCCAGGTGCCGCCGGCCTGCTGCTGCTCGGCCAGCCAGCGCTGGGTGCGGCTGATCACCGCCGGGTCCACCTCGTGCACCAGGCTCATGTCGTGGAACTCCAGCAGGCCGTAGGCGGTGAGCACCTTGTGGGCGGGAGCGTTGCCGAACCAGGAGAACCCGCCCCCCGGCACCTCGTAGGACACCAGCCGCTGGTAGCCCACGTTGATGTACTGCGCCGCTTTCATCTCCAGCTCCGGCTTGGCCTGCTTGGTGCGCTTCAGGTAGTCGAGCACCAGCACGTTGGGATAGGTCACGGAGGAAGTCTGCTCAAAGCAGCCGTTGGGCATGCGGAAGATCTTGTCCAGCCCCTCCACCACCTGGCTGAAATGCCCCGGATAGAGCTTCACGAAAATGGTGCTTGCCCCCGGGATGGCCGCGGCAGGGATGGCGACCGTGGTCTCCAGGGGCTTGCTTGCCTCCAGGCGGCCGTTTTGCACGCCCCGGGTCTCCTTGCCGTCGGGAAGCACCTCGATCTCCCGCCGGATGGCATCGGATAGGGTCGTACCCCGGGCGGTCACGGTCAGCTTGTGGCTGCCGATGGCCTTGGCCTTGATCTGGTAGTACACCACGTCAATGCCGTCCTTGGGCATCTTCACCTGCCGCCTGGCCTCGCCGGTGAGGTCAAACCAGTCGGCTTGCTCCAGGTTGAGGGTCACCGTCTGCGCCTGGGGCAGGTAGTTGTAGATGGCCACCGGGACGCTCACCTCGTCCCCCTGGGTGAGCGCCACCGGCAGGTCCAGGTCCACGAAGAAGTCCTGGAACACCCGCAGCCCCGTGTTCAGGCTGCCCAGCTGCCCGGCCCGGGAGGACCCCAGCGCGGTCAGCCGCCAGGTGGTGATGGAATCGGCCATGGTCATGCGCACGCTGGCCTGGCCCTGCTCGTCCGTGATCAGCTCCGGCTGCACAAACATGGTCTCCGGGAAGTACTCCCGCACCCGCACCGCGGGCTCAGCCGCGGCCTCAGGCCCGGCGCCGCCGTAAGCCCCTTTCGCCCTCGCCATGTCCGCGGGCGCCGCGGCCGGGGCAGGCACCGCCTCCAGCATCAGCATCTGCCGCCTGCCCACCACGCCGTCTCCTACCATCAACACGTCCTGCTCGGCCATGACGTCGTCCGCGTTATCAAGCTTGCCGTCCGGCCCGGCCGAGCGCAGCCACACCCAGGCCTGGCGCCAGCGCACCTGGTAGGCATGGCCAAACTCGTCCTTGAGCGCCCCTGCCGGCAGCAGGCCCTCCTCCACCAACTCCCGCAGCTCGGCATCGGGAGCGAGGTAGCTGCCGTGCTTGGTGTAGTAGGCCTTCAGGGCCTGCTCGATGCGCTTGCGATCCTGCTCCATGCGCTCGCGCCACGCCTTGCGCATCTTCACCAGGCGGTCCTGGTAGCTGTTGGCGTCCAGGGAAAAGCCCTGGGCACGGGGCGCCGAGGCAAAGAGCACCCGGGCCGCCATTTGCTGCTGCTCGGCGGGCTGGTCGCGCCCCACCGGCTGCTGCAGCACCTGGGGCAGAGCCAGGCCGTGAATCTCGTACTTCGGGCTCATCAGCTCCCGCTCCAGGCGGAAGTAGATCTGCTCCAGGCCGGGCTGCATCTCGCTCAGGGCGAAGACGCTCTCGTCCACCACCGCGATCCCCAGGGCCGCCAGTAACGGATGGTTGTCCTTGTCGGTGACCCGGAAGCGGATGGTGGCCTCTGCCCCCGGACGGTAGGTCTGCTGGTCGGGCTTGGCCTCGATCTTCAGGTCGTCCGCCCCTTGCACCCACACCAGGCGGCTGTCCCGCATGATATTCTCGCTGGGGCTCACCCGGTAGGCGCTCACCGTGACCATCCCCACCAGCTCGGGCCCGGCAGTGATGGTGATCTCCCCCCGGCCCTCCCTCAGCTCCACGGTGCGGGTGAGCATGGTCTGGCGGTCTTTCACCAGGTCCACGAACACGGGTCCCCGCCGGGCGGCGGCCAGCACGTTCAGCCTGATCTCCTCCCCCACCTTCACCACCGGCCGATCCACCAGCAGGGCCACCGGCTCATCGTCCTGCCCGTAGGTGGCGCAGGGCACCGGCAGCTCGGCGTCAAAGGAGCCTTCCTTGCTCTCGGCCTGCACCCTCACCAGCAGCCGGCGGCACCCAGCCGGCGGCTCCACGGTCACCCGGCCCAGGCCCAACTGGTCGGTCTTGATGCCCCGCCGCCATCCGCCCAGGGTGGCCTCCCCGGCTCCCTGGTTTACCTTGCCCGCGGCGCCCAGGCTCACCTGGGCGGGAGCCGCCTGGCCGTCCGGGGTGCTGGAGATCACGTACAGCTCGCCCGGCAGCCCGGCCTGCAGGCGCCCGCCTTCCGGCACCAACCTCACCACCAGGCTGCCCTGGGAAATGGGCACTGACTGCGCTACCTGCTGCTCGTGCCGGGCCCGGTCGGTCACCACCGCGGTGAGCTTGATCACCGCCTTGCCCCCTTCCGAGGGCTGGCCCACCAGGTAGGCAGGGATCTCGATCTCGTAGCGATAGCTGCCGGCCTGGTCGGTCTCGCCTTTCAGCTCGGCGACGGTGCGCCAGCCCGCCTCAAAGGCCTCGGCGGTGATCGCTACCTGGGAACGGGAAACCGGCTTGCCAAAGAAGTAGTCGGCCTGCACCCGGCCGGTGATGCGCTCGCCCGGCCGGTAGTACTTGCGGTCGGTGGTCAGCGTCACCTTGAACTTGGGCAGGACATAGCGCTCCACGGTCACCGTCTTCTCCGCCTGCCCCTCCTCCATCACCGCCCGCACCACAAACCGGCCCATGTTCACCTCGTAGGCCAGCTCAAAGTCGGCATGCGCCACCCCAAACTGGGAGCACTTGCCGGCCTGCTTGAACACCTTGTTGCCCTTGGCGTCCTCCACCTCCAGGGTGATGGCACGGCCCGCCGTGGGCTGGGCGCTGGGCATCTGCACCGCCAGCGCCCGGATATGAATGGTCTGGCCGGGCTGGTAGAGCGGCTTGTCCGTGGTGAGCATCACCTTGGCCTCCCGGCGCACCCGCACCGGGCGCTCCACCAGGTCCATGCCCGCATTCGTTACCGCCCGCACCCCCAGCACATACTCGCCCGGCGCCAGGCCGGCGGTGGAAAACTCCACCTCGGCCGTTCCCTGGGGACCGGTGCGTCCCACGTAAAGGCTCTTCACCTGCCCCCCTTGCCCCTTGCGCTGGGCGGTCACCCGCAGCCAGGCGGGCAGCGCCTCCCCGCGGTCATGGTTGGTGACCAGCACCCGCACTCCCACCCTGCTGTCTGCCAGCCAGCTATCCTGGCCCAGCACTCGTACCTCTACCGGGCTGACGGCGGCGCCGCCGGCGGCGGTGCTGGTGCCTACTATCGCCATCGCCCCCAGCAGCACCAGGCCGGCGGCCAGTGCCAACATGGCCCTCTTGTGCAAAACCTTCATGCGGATTACCTCCCAGCAGTATGTTCGGCGCTCTGGTATCTGGTTACTAAGACCGGGCCCGGGTCACTTCGGTTCCAAGGGCCTTTGTGCGGGCCGCGGTTCCCGTCCCGGGGCCCGGCAGGTTAGAATGGGCTGACACGAAGCCGGGAGAGCAACATGTCCGAGCTGCGAGCCGCCGGTCGCCTGGCGGGGGCGCTCAGCCCCTACCTGCTGCAGCATGCCGATAGTCCTGTTGATTGGTACCCATGGGGAGAGGAAGCTATCACTCGCGCCCACCAGCAGCAGCGCCCGATTTTTCTGAGCATCGGCTATGCCAGCTGCCACTGGTGCCACGTGATGGCCCGGGAGTCCTTCGCCGACCCGCACCTCGCCGAGCTGATCAACCGCTACTTCCTCCCGGTCAAGGTGGACCGGGAGGAGCGCCCGGACCTGGACGCCATTTACATGCAGGCCGTCCAGTACCTGACCGGTCACGGCGGCTGGCCGCTCACCGTCTTCCTTAACCCGCAGCTTGAGCCTTTCTACGGCGGCACCTATTTCCCGCCCCAGGACCGGGACGGCCGGGCCGGGCTGCGCACCGTGCTGCTGCGGGTGGCCGAGGCCTGGGACCAGCGGCGACAGGAGCTGGACGCCTCTGCCCGCCAGGTGGTGACCCGGCTGCGCCAGCAGTACCGGCTGGCGCCCCGCCCCGGCATCCCCACCGCGGACATGCTGGGGCGCGGCCTGCACGCCTTCGCCAATCGCTTTGACCGGGAACACGGCGGGTTCGGCCGGGCCCCCAAGTTTCCGCCCACTTCCGCCCTGCCTTTCCTGGTCCGCCACTACCAGCGCACGGGCGAGACCTATGCCCGGCACATGGCCGAGCGCACCCTGGCGGCTATGGCCAATGGGGGCCTGCACGACCACCTGGGCGGCGGCTTCCACCGCTATGCCACGGACCGGGAATGGCAGGTCCCGCATTTCGAAAAGATGCTCTACGACAACGCCCTGCTCGCCAGCGCCTACCTGCAGGCGCACCTGGCTTTCGGTGGCGACGATTACGGGCAGGTGGCCTGCCGCACCCTGGACTACCTGCTGCGGGAGATGGCGGCCCCGGGGGGCGGCTTGGCCTGCGCCCAGGATGCCGACACCGAGGGCGAGGAGGGCCGCTATTACACCTGGACCCCCCAGGAGATCGCCGCCCAGCTCACCCCCCAGGAGGCGCGGGCGGTGATGCTGCACTACGGCGTCACCGAGCAGGGCAACTTCGAGGGGAGAACGGTGCTCCACCAGACCGCCACCAGCCGGGAGGTGGCCGCCGAGCTGCGCCTGCCTCCGGCGGTGGTGCAGCAGATGCTGGCGCGGGCCCGCCGCCGCCTGCTGGCGGCGCGCGAGCTCCGCCCCGCCCCCTTCCGGGACGACAAGGTGCTCGCCTCCTGGAACGGCCTGGCCATCGGCGCCCTCGCCCTGGGCTACCGGGCGCTGGATGAGCACCGCTACCTGGAGGCGGCGCGGGCGGCGGCTAACCTCGTGCTTACCGAGCTGATGCCCGGGGGCGAGCTGCATCATGCCTACCGGGCGGGCCAGGTGGCGGTGCCGGGGCTGCTGGAGGACTTTGCCTACCTGGCGGCAGGGCTGCTGGAGCTGCACCGGGCCGACCCGGACGGCCCCTGGCACCAGCACGCGCTGGGCCTCATGGGGCAGGCGGCGCCGCTGGCAGACAGCACGGGAGCCTACTGGGACGCCCCCGCCGCTCCCGACCGCATCGTGCGCTACCAGGAGGGCGCCGACGGCGCCACCCCCGCCCCCAACGCGGTGGCCGCCCAGAACCTGGTGGCCCTGGCCCAGCTCACCGGGGACGACAGCCTGCGGGAGCGCGCCCACCGCTTGCTTGCCGCCTTCCACGCCCGCATCGAGGCCTCCCCCAGCGCCTACCCGCAAATGCTGGTGGCGCTGGACGACCTGCTGGCGCCCCGCCGTGCTTAGCCCGGGGGCAGCACTACCTCGGTGCTGATCTGGGGCGGGGTTTGCAGGGTGCGATGCACCAGGCACTGCTCGGCCGCCCGCCGGATGGCCTCTGCGACCAGGGGCGGTACGGCGCGGGCAAAGCGCAGGCGGAGCTGGATGGCCTGCACCCGGTCGCCCTCAGGAGCGAGCTGCCAATCCGCCTCCACACTCACCTGCTCCCGGGAGAGGCCGTGCCGGGCGGCCACGGCGGCAGCGTAGAGCGCGGTGCAGGAGGCCAGCGCCCCCACCAGGAGCTCGGTGGGGGTAAGCCCGGCGTCCTCCCCCCCATGCTCCGGCAGTTGGTCGGTAAGCACGCGGTGGCCGCGGTGCTCGAGCTCGAACTTGCGCCCTCCCCGATAAGTGACGATCATGGCCTGTCCCCCAGGCAGAGCCGGATGTATTCCGCCTGCGCAAAGCGGTCGGTCATCCCGGCCACGTAATCGCACACCCGCACTACCAGGTCATCCTCGGCCGGCAGCTCGCGGGGCAGCAGCGCCGGCTGCTCCAGGTAGCGGTAAAACAGGGCCATTACCATTTCCCCCGCCCGCTCTCCCGCCGCTGCCGCCTCGGGCACCAGGTACACCCGCGCGTACAGGAAATCCTTCAACCCGTTCACCCGCTCCAGCATCTGCCGGCTCATGCGCACCTGGCCGGCGCCCTGGCTGGTCTGGACCACGTCCAGCACCATGGCGGTGAGCCGGGCGGAGCTGCCCTCTCCCAGGCAAGCCGCCGCCGCGGGCAGGTCCTGGGCAGTGATTATCCCGGCCCGCAGGGCGTCGTCAATGTCGTGATTCACATAAGCGATGCGGTCCCCATACATCACCACCTGCCCCTCCAGGGTGGCCGGGATTTCCCGGCGCACCTTGGGCAGGTCGTCCCGCCCCTTGCTGTGGTGCAGGATGCCGTCCCGCACCTCCCAGGTGAGATTCAGCCCCCGGCCCTCCTTTTCCAGGCGCTCCACCACGCGCTGGCTCTGCTGGTAGTGGCGGAAGTGTGCGCCCGGGCGCACCTTGCCCAGGGCCCGGTCCAGGGCCGCCTCGCCGTGGTGCCCGAAGGGGGTGTGCCCCAGGTCATGCCCCAGGGCGATAGCCTCGGTGAGGTCCTCGTTCAGGCGCAGGGCGCGGGCCAGGGTGCGCGCGATCTGGGACACTTCCAGGGAATGGGTGAGCCGGGTGCGGTAGTGGTCACCCTCGGGAGCGATGAAGGTCTGGGTCTTGTAGGCCAGGCGGCGGAAGGACTTGCAGTGGATGATGCGGTCCCGGTCTCGCTGGAAGGCGGTGCGCACCGGGCAGTCGGGTTCCGGGCGCTCCCGGCCCCGGCTCTGGGCGCTGCGGGCGGCCCCGGCCACCAGGGTTTGCTCTTCCAGCAGCTCTGTTTGCAGGCGCACCAGCATCTCAGTGGCGCTCGCCCGCCTGCAGGGCGCCGCTGGCGGGCAGCAGGCCGGCCCGGGCCGGGGGCCAATAGCGCAGGCACACTCGCCCTACCAGCGCCTGCTGGGGCAGGGTGCCCCAGTAGCGGCTGTCATCGCTGTTATCCCGGTTGTCGCCCAGCACAAAATACCTGCCAGACGGCACCCACAGGGGCCTATAGTACTGCGGGTGATGGGGGGCCACCCGCTCTCGCAGGGGGCGGCCGTCCACGTACACCCGGCCGGCCTTGATCTCCACCAGCTCCTCCGGCAGGCCGATCACCCGCTTGATATAGAGCCTGCTGGGGTCCCGGGGATAGCGAAAGACCACCACCTCACCCCGCTGCGGCCGCGCCAGCCAGTAGCCAAACTTGGTGACCACCACCCGCTCCCCCCCTTTCATGGCCGGCTCCATGCAGGCCCCCTCCACCCGGAAGCTCTGCACCAGCCACAGGTGGACGGCCACCAGCACCGCCAGTGCTGCCGCCAGCACGGCGACTGCCCGTTTTCCACCACGATCCCAGTGTCGCATCACCAACCAAGCCTGCGCTGCACCTTCCTCGCAGGGCAGTCGGATTATAGCACACCCTGCTCGCCCCCCACAATTTCGTCCCCGGCCGCTCGGGCGGAAAATCCACCGGGAGCAGCAGGAGATCGGGCCCAGGTGTGGTAGAATATGTCTGGGAGGGCAGGCTGGCAGGCGCTCACCTGCCGGTCGGCAATCCCGGGCTACGTGCCTGCTGCCGCTTGTCACAGCCACAGCCCCCTGGGGGCCATCACTCCACCAAGGCAAGGCCCAATTTGCCGAATTCCGCTTGAACCACGCGGCTGCTGGGTAATCACCAGGTAGCCGCAGTGGATGGGGCTGCCGGACCAGCCCTGGCATGGGAGTAGTGAGCATTGGCTAAGCGTGTCCTGGTCTGCTTGCTGCTGGCGGTACTGGCCACCACCGTCGCCCTGGCGGTGCCCAGTTGGCAGGTACTGCTGGACCAGTACCAGTATGACCAGGCGGCTCCCCTCAACCCCGAAGTAGGCAGCCCCACCCTCGGCCTGACCGGCACCGAGCTCACCATCCGTTTCTCCAGCGCCAACGGCGAGCGTGTCCCCGGCCTGCTGCTGCTGCCGCCCGCATCGGCAGGCAAGGGCCCCTATCCCTGCCTGCTGCTGCTGCACGGCCTGGGAGGCAGCAAGTCCGACGCCCGGGGCCTGGCCCCCATGATTGCCAAGGGCTATGCGGTGTGTGCCCTGGACGCCGCTTACCACGGCGACCGCAAGCAGCAGGGCAAGCAGTTCTTTAGCACCGACGTCGCCCTCACCCGCCAGGCCTTCATCCAGACCATCATTGACTACCGCCGTGCCCTTGATTTCCTTGCCACCCGCCCCGAGATTGACGCCAAGCGCATCGGGCTGGTGGGGCTCTCCCTGGGGGCCATGATGGGCGGGGTGCTCACCCCGGTGGAGCCCCGCATCCGCACCGCGGTGCTGGTGGTGGGTGGGGGCGACTGGCGCACCTTGCTTTCCACCAGTCAGCATTCGGCGGCGCTCGCCGTGCGCGAGCGCCTGCGGGCAGACCCGGCGGCGCTGGATCCCCTGGATAGCGTGGACCCCCTGCACTACGTGGAGCATATCAGTCCCCGGCCCCTGCTCATGCAGAACGGCCGGCAGGACACGGTGATGCCGGCTGCCTGCGTGCAGGCACTATGGGACCGAGCCAAAGAGCCCAAGTGCATTGACTGGTACGACAGCGGCCACGTGCCGCCGATCTTCCGGGTGCTGCAGAAGATCAACGATTGGTGTGCCAAGTACCTGCAGTGATGGCCTGGCTGGCCAGGAGGCGATGATGAGAGAGGTCTATGGGAAGATTACGCAGTTGGGCGGAGCGCTGTTGGCAGTGGCGCTGGTCCTGGCTTTGGGGGTATCGCTCAACCAGCAGCAGGAGCGTAAGGCACCCACCACTGCCGCCGTTTCCACCCTCCAGGTGCGCCTGCCCGCTGCCCTGGAGGCGCTGTCCCGAGAGCAGAATCTGCCATACACCATCACCGGCCGCCGCGACCAGTCCCTGTTAGGCAGGCCCCGCTTGCTGGTGCATGTGGTGACCCCGGTGAACACCTCCCAGGAGTGGGAGCGGGTGGCCGCCAAGGTGGCCGCTGCCCTGGCCAAGGAGAATTCCCACCTGCAGGCCATCGCCGTGCTGGTGTTCACCTCCGTGGAGGCCGAGCGGCACGGGGAGAGCCTGGCTTGCGCCCGCCTCATCTATGCCCCGGATGGCCGGGGTTGGGACGGCAATACCGCCGGCCAGCCCGCAGCACGCTATGAGTCGCTGACACCGTAACCAGGTTGCCCTCGGGCGGCCAGGAAGCTGGCCGCCCTTTCTTTTGCGACGCCTGCTGGCGCCAGGAGGTGCCGCCTGATCAAGCCTCAGCCCGATTTCTCCCGCCTGCGCGCCGCCTTGCTGCGCCAGGGCGAGCCGGACCGGGTGCCCCTGGTGGAGCTGCACGTGGACCCGAGGGTGGGCGGTGCCGCCATCGGCTATCCCCCCACCGGCGACCCCCTGGCCTGGGCTATCCAGTTCTGGTACCGGGCGGGCTACGACTTTGTCGAGGTGTGCCCGGCCTTTGAGTTCCCCGGCCGCCTCCACCTGGAGGCCGACGACCCGGGCATTTACGCCTCCGGCAAGCGCACCTGGCTGGTGGAGGAGAACAACGTCATCCAAACCCCCGCCGACGTCGAGCGCTACCCCTGGCCCCAACCCCAGGATATGGATTACTCCGCCTTCGAGCGGGCGCGCAAGCTCCTGCCCGACGGCATGCAGATCATCGCCAATACCGCCGGCGTCTTCGAGTTCTCCTCCTGGCTGATGGGGCTGACCAGCTTCTGCCTCGCCTGCCGGGAGCAGCCGGAGCTGGTGGCCCAGGTGGTGGTGCGGGTGGGCGAGTTCCTGGTGGGCGTCTTTGAGCAGTTGGCCGAGATCGAGGGCATCGGCGCCCTGTGGCTGGGTGACGACATGGGGAGCAACCTGGGCACCTTCATCCATCCCGACCTGCTGCGCCGCTGGGTCTTCCCCTATCACCGCCGGATCGCCCAAGCGGTGCACCGCCGGGGCCTGCCCTTCCTCTTGCACTCCTGCGGCAACCTTACCCGCATCATCCCCGACCTGGTGGACTACGTGGGCATTGACGCCTTGCATTCCATACAGCCTAATGTTTATGATATTGCCGAGCTGAAGCGCACCTGGGGCCACCGCATCGCCCTCATCGGCAACGTGGACGTGGACCTGCTCACCCGGGGCACGCCCGAGCAGGTGAGGCACAGCGTGCGCTATCTGCTGGCCCAGGTGGCGCCCGGCGGCGGCTTCGCCTTGGGCTCCAGCAACAGCATTCCGAACTACGTCAACCCGGAGAACTACCGGGCCCTGCTGGAGGAGACGCGAGCGCACGGCGCCTACCCGATCAAGCTATGAGCGAGCAAACGTCCACTACCCTGGCCTGTCCCCGCTGCGACCGCCTGCTGCGGCGGGTGCGCATCGCCGCCGAGCGCGCCCTCACCCAGATTGAGGTCTGCTTTGGCGGCTGCGGCGGCCTGTGGCTGGGCCCCGAGGACCTGGAGGCCGGCCTCAGCTCTACTGCCAGCGACTGCCTGCTCGACCTGCAATCCCAGGCGGCCGGCCTCACCCTCACCCGCTGGAACATGCTGGAGGTGGACCAGGGCGCCTGCCCGGTGCCGCCCATTGACTTTGAGAAGTGGCTGGACTGCATCTACTGCGGCAAGGGCATGATCCGCTACCGCTGGAACGGCAATTCCCCGGTCTACCTGGACGAGTGCCCGGAAGGCCACGGCCTGTGGGTGGACGGCGGCGAGATCCAGGCCATGCGCCAGTACCAGCAGGCGGAAGCCCTGGCCCCTGACCGCGCCTGCCAGGTGAAGAGCCGGCTGGAGACCCTGGCGCGCAGCGTGGACGAGCATCCCCTCTCCCATTCCGGCCACGGCTTTCTCGATTTCCTGACCAAGATCCTGGGCACACCTGCCCGCCGGTTCTGAGGGAGGCGGCATGGAGGCGTTCACCCCCCTGCATGGCGGCGTGGCCCTGGCCGAGCTGGGCGGCTACGGAGACGGGCCGTTCTGCGCCCGCCATGGCGCCGGCGCCGCCCTGGTCACCATGGGCACCTACGTGATCGCCCCCGAGGGCGCCGTCCGCTACCATCCGGCCTTCAGCTTCCCCCCCCATCCTGCCCGCTATCAGCCCTACCTGCAGGAGCACGTGCGCCTGGCCCATCAGTCGGGGGCCCGGGTGGCGGTGAGTGCCATCAGCCTGGAGCTGGCACACACGGTGGACTTCCTGGCGGCTGCCGCCCAGGCGGGGGCCGATTTCGTCTCCCTGTGCGCCCATTCCACCATGCCCGTCTTCCTGGAGGCGGGCCTGGGAGCAGCGCTCTGCCGGCGGGAGCGCTGGAGCGCGCTGCGGGAATGGGTAGCCGCCCTGCAGCGGGCGGTGCCGGTGCCGCTGATCGTGAAAACGCGGGGTGACCCGGCCGCGGCGGCGCTGGTGGAGGAGCTGGCGGCGGCTGGCGTGCCCGCGGTGCATGCCAACGTAGGCACCAGCGACCCCGGCTCCCCCGGCCTGAGGGCGGTGGCCGCCCTGGCTGGCCGCGGGGCCTTCCTCATCGTCAGCGGCGGGGTGAAGGACGTGGCGGGGACGCAGCGGGTGCTGGCGGCAGGCGCCGACCTGGCGGCCGTGGGCCGGGCGGCGGTGGATAACCCCCGCCTCCTGGGCGAGCTGCAGGCCGGGCTGCAGCCTGCCGGCTGAGCCCCGGCAGGTACTGCTCCGCCTGCCGGCGTAAGTGCTCCCAAACTGAGGGAGGCCCCGACCCATGAGTCCATTTGCCAGGCTGGGCGCCGGCCTGCTCTTGGCCTGCATCCTGCTGCCAGGGAGTGCTGCCATGTCCGCACCAGAGCGACCCCTCGCCCATGAGCTGATCATCGGCTGCTACCAGCCGCCGCCGGGGGAGAGCCTGCAGGCCTTGCAGGCCGCCGGCTTCAACCTGGTGCATGCCGCCGCCACCCGCCAGGCCCTGGATGAGGTGCGGGCGGCGGGCTTGCGCGCCTGGGCCAGCCTGGGCACCAACCTGAACCTGTCCGAGCAAGCCCAGGAGCGCCGGGCCAAGCTGCAGGAGACCATCGAGGCGGTGCGGGACCATCCCGCGCTCCTGCTCTGGGACGGCCCCGACGAGCCCCAGTACCAGGTCTGGGGCCCGGGCTTCTTTGACCTCAACCTGCCCGCCGGCAGCGAGCAGCGGCTGCAGGCGGCGGCGGCCTGTGCCGAGAAGGGCCGGGTGCTGGCGCGGGGCCTGGTGGAGGGGCATGCCTACGCCCGCTCCCTGGATGCCGGTCACCCCATCTGGATCAATCACGCCCCCCGCCATCCCCTGGCCACCCTGCGCGAGCTGGCCGAGGCCGCCGATATCCACAGCGTTGATTTCTACCCCGTGCCCGAAGGCTGTGGCCACTCGGACCTGCCCAATGAGAACCTCTCTGCCGCCGGTCAGTATGTGGACCGCCTGGCAGAGGCGATGGGGGGCCGGCCGACCTGGATGGTGCTGCAGGGGTTCTCCTGGGAGGAGATCGGGATCCGGGACGTGCGCCGCACCGTCACCTATCCCAGCTTCGCCGAGTCCCGCTTCCTGGCCTACGACTGCCTGCTGCACGGCGCCACCGGCCTGCTCTACTGGGGCACCCACACCCTGCGCCCGGAGGCGAGCCATTGGCAAGCGCTCAAGGCCCTGGCCGCCGAGCTGTCAGCCCTGTCGCCCGTGCTTACCGCCCCGCCGGCGGCCCTGCCCGTGCAGGTGCGGACACTCTCTGCCTGGCATTCGGCCGCCCTGGGCGCCCGCGCCTCGCTGCGGCAGGTGGGAGACCAGTGGTACCTGCTGCTCGTCAACGAGGAGCGCTATCCCCTGGAGGTGGCGGTCTCGGGCCTGGCGCCCCTGGCCGGCCGCAGCCTGGAGCTGCTTTACAGCGATCAGCGGCAGGTGGTGGCTGCCGATGGCTCCTTTGCTGTTTCCTTGCCCGGCTACGTGGTGAACGTCTACGCTACCAGCCGCCGCCTGGAGGCGCCGCGCCCGGGCCGGGATTTCGCGGGCCGGCTCACCCCTTAGCCAGGCAGGTGCTGGCCCCCCGGCACAGAATGCCCTTGCTTGCAGAAGACCGCGAGGAGGTTGCACCATGGCTTGCCGACGCCGCTTCCCTCTCTTGTCGGTGCTGGTGCTGGTGGCCCTGGCCGCCAGCGCCGCCGCCGCCGAAAAGGTCACGCTCTACCGTGACGTGTGGGGCGTCCCCCACATCTATGCCGACACCGAGCTGGGCGCCGCCTATGCCTACGGCTATGCGCAGGCGCAGGACCGCCTGGAGCAAATCCTGCGCAACTACCGCCAGGCAGAGGGCACCCTGGCCGAGGTGGACGGGCCCTCGGCGCTGATGGGCGACTTTATCAGCCGGGTGGTGGGCCATGCCGAGGTGTGCCGGGCCCAGTATCCCCAGATGCCGGCCCAGGCGCGCGCCTACATCGAGGCTTACCAGGCCGGCATCAAGCGCTACATGCAGGAGCACCCCTCCGAGGTGCCCGCCTGGGCGCCGGAGCTGCACCCGGCCCAGGCCACCGCGGTGCTGCGTGCCGTCATTTTCAACTGGCCCCTGGGCGAGGCGATGGGCGACCTGGGCCGCGCCGGCATCGCCCTGCCCCAGCTCTCCTCTAACCAGTGGAGCATTTCCCCCGCCCGCACCGCCGACAAGTGCGCCATGCTTTTCATTGACCCCCACATCCCTTGGGCGGGCATGTTTCGCTTCCACGAGGCCCGGGTGCACGGCGGCGATCTCCACATGTCTGGCTTCTGCCCGGTGGGCACCCCCTTTGTGGGCCTGGGGCACAACAGCTACGTGGGCTGGGCCTGCACCACCGGCGGCCCTGATACCAGCGACATCTTCGCCGAAACCCTGGACCCCGCTAACCCCATGCGCTATAAGGTGGACGACCAGTGGCGGGAGTTCCAGGTCAAGCAGCTCCAGATCAAGGTCAAGCAAGGCGACAGCGTCAAGACCATCACCCAGCAGCTCCTCATCTCCCGGCACGGCCCCATCATCGCCCAGAAGGAGGGGAAGGCCTACGCCCTGGCCATCCCCTACCTGGATCAGGCCGGCCAGTCCGAGATGATCTACCGCCTGGACCGCGCCAAGTCCACCGACGAGGTGAAGGAGATCTGCGCCAGCAACCAGTGGATGGCTCAGAACTTCATGTATGCGGGCACTGATGGCCACATTCGCTATATCCGGGTGGGGCGGGTGCCTATCCGCCCGGCCGGCGTGGACTGGCGCCAGCCCATCCCGGGCGAGGTCAGCGCCAATGACTGGCAGGGCATCCACCCCCAGAGCGACCTGGTGCAGGTTGACGACCCGCCTGACGGATATATGCAGAACTGCAACATCACCCCCACCATCATGTGCCGCAACCAGCCGGTGGACCCCAGCAAGTACCGGCCCTACATCTTTAACGCCGACACCGGCCGGCCGTGGCACAGCCGGGGCACCCGGGCCGTGGACCTGCTCGATGCCGACAGCAGCGTCACCCTGGAAGAGGCCCTGGCCATCGCCAATGACACCCACGTGCTGGGCTGGGAGAAGGTGCAGCCGGTGCTTGCCGATGCCGCCAAGGCCGCCCAGGCCGAGATCACCAGCCTGGACGCCACCGACATCGTGGATGCCCTGCTCAAGTGGGACGGCAACATGGAGACCGACAGCGTGGGGGCCGCCCTCTTCTTTGCCTGGTGGCAGGCCATGCCCAAGGCCTGTCCGGGCATAGACCGCACGGCCCTGCTCCAGGGTAAGGTGGAAACCACCCCCGCCCAACGCCGCCAGATCCTGGAGGCGCTGCGCCCGGCCGTGACGGGGTTGATGAACACCCACGGCTCCTGGCAGGTGCGCTGGGGCGAGATCAACCGGGTGGGCCGGGGCGACCGCACCTTCCCCCTCGCCGGCTGCGCCACCAGCGGCCTGGTAACCCTGCGCGCGGTAGGCGGTGACGCGGATGCCAAATCCGGCAAGATCGTCTGCGGTAGCGGCCAGTCCTGCACCACCCTGGTGCTGTTCAAGCCGGGCCGGGTGGAGTCCTACAGCGTCACCCCCTGGGGCGAGAGCGATCACCCCACCTCCCCGCACTACCTGGACCAGGCGGAGAAGCTTTTCGGCCGCAAGCTGCTCAAGTCCACCTGGTTCCAGCGCGAGGACCTGCTGGCCGGCAATAACGTGGAATCCACCATGACCCTGGACTACCTGCCCGGCAAGTAGGCGGCAGGCAGGGGCGGCACCTGGCGGTCGGCGGCCTCGGCTCCTGAGGACGGCCAATCGGGCGCGTGTCCACGCGCCCCTACTCCGGCCGGCCGGTAAGCAGGGGCTGGCCTGGTGCCCACCGCCTAGCCGCCTGTGCCATTCCCGCGCTCCGCCCCCGTTTTGCGGTAGAATACGGCGGGAGGAACACACCATGCCCCCAACCTGGCTCACCTCGCCCTGGCTGCTGCTGCTGGTAATCTGGAGCCTGATCTGGAAGGGGATCGCCCTCTGGAAGGCGGCACGCCGCGATCAGCTGGTCTGGTACCTCATCCTGCTAATCGTGAACACCGCGGGCATCCTGGACATCATCTACATCTTCGCCGTCGCCCCTCGCCAGGCCGAACTGGGCGCACCCGAGTAGGCCGACCAGACAAATGCTGGGCGGGCCGACGCCTGGCCGGCCCGCCCGTTGTCCCCCACCAGGCCGAGGCGCTCTGCCCCGGCCGCACGGTGCTACTTCAAGCCGAAGTCAATGCTGTAGCTATTCCCGTCGTCAAGCCGGACCAGGGCCCGGTAGGTAAAGGGCGCCCTGAAGCCCGACGACTTGGTGCTCAGGTTGAAGATGTACAGGTCGTCCGTAGGCGAGTAGCGGAACATGTTGCCGCTGTCGCCTGCGCTGGTGGACACTACCTCTGGCTCGCCCTCCGGAGCACCGGCCACCAGGTAGTACACCGCCAGGTAAGCCTGGGCGTTGGTCACCGGCTGCCCGGCCGCATTGCTGATGCGGAACTTAACCGGGATCGTTGACTTCTGCTTGAACGGTCGGTCCGCTCCCTCCAGCGGCGGCAGGAAGCCCAGCCACTTGTACTCTGGCCAGCCCATCCCAAACCAGGACAGGCTGTTTACCTGCGCCGTGATCACGTGATTGACCGTATCCACGGATACCGTGACCTTATCCCAGCCGGTCCCACCCGCATGGAAGATCTTGAGCTGGCTCTCGTTGCCTTGCACGTCCGCCGGATGGTAGGCGATGGTGATGGTGATCGGCCCCACGTATTGCGCAGTGGTGGTGATGTCAAAATACGTGTGCATAAACTTCCAGCCCTGCGGCGCCTGAAGCGGCGGGTCCGTGCTGGTCTGCAACGAGGTGGTGCCGCTCTGGGTCACCTGGGCAAAGGTGATGGTCACCCCGGAGCCCAGGTCCAGCGTCACGTTGCTGCCGGTAGGCGTGTTGCCGCCGGCCGCTACCACGATGTTGATCGTCTTGCTGTCGGCCAGGCCCCCATCACTGGCAGTGAACATCACCTGGTGAGTGCCCGCCTGCCCGACACTCGGGGTCCAGCTGAAGGCGCCTGTGCTGCTGTTAAGCTGCGCTCCGGTAGGCAGGTTGTCCGATGCGTAGGTAATGGTGTCGCTGTCCGGGTCGCTCGCGCTCAGGGTGAAGGTGAGCGCCTGCTGCTCGGTCGCGGTCTTGTCGCCCGGACTGGCTAGCACGGGCGGCCGGTTGACATTGGTCACCGTGATGGTGATCGTTTCCGAGTCGCTGGCTGTGCCATCGCTCACGGTAAAGGTCACCTGGTGGCTGCCCGCCTGGTCGTAGCCCGGCGTCCAAGAGAAGGTGGCCGTGGCCGCATCAAATGCCGCCCCCGCCGGCAAGACCCCCGTTGAGTAGGTCAGGGGGTCGCCGTCCGGGTCGGAGCCGCTGATGGCAAAGCTCAGCGCTGCATTCTCCGCTGTCGTCTTCGCGCCGATGGCTGCCAGCTCCGGCGGCCGGTTCACGTTGGTCACCGTGATGGTGATCGTCTCCGAGTCACTGGCTGTACCATCGCTCACGCTGAAGGTCACCTGGTGGCTGCCCGCTTGCTCATAGCCCGGCGTCCAGGAGAAGGTGGCCGTGGCCGCATCAAATGCCGCCCCCGCCGGCAAGACCCCCGTTGAGTAGGTCAGGGGGTCGCCGTCCGGGTCGGAGCCGCTGATGGCAAAGCTCAGTGCCGCATTCTCGGCTACCGTCTGGGCACCGATCGCTGCCAGCTCCGGCGGCCGGTTCACGTTGGTGACGGTGATGGTCACCTCTTCTGAGTCGCTCAGGCTGCCGTCGCTCACCGTGAAGGTCACCTGGTGGCTGCCCGCCTGGTCATAGCCCGGCGTCCAGGAGAAGGTGGCCGTGGCCGCATCAAATGCCGCCCCCGCCGGCAAGACCCCCGTCGAGTAGGTCAGGGGGTCACCGTCTGGGTCGGAGCCGCTGATGGCAAAGCTCAGTGCCGCATTCTCGGCCACCGTCTTGGTGCCGATCTCATCCAGCACCGGGGCCTCGTTCACGTGGATAACGCTGAAGGTGCCGTCGGTCCCTGCCACAGGCAGCAGCGGGTTCCCGCTGCCATCGCGCAGGCTGATATCGGCCGGCCGCAGCCCGCAGCTCTCATCCACGCTGGCGCCGCTGTCCACCGTGAAGTCAACCTCCGCTACCACTCCGCTGGCGTCCACCGGCAGCTCCGTGGCGCTGGAGGCGGTGATGCGCACCACGCCGGCCTCCGGTATGGTGTGATTCAGGGTCCAATCGTCGGGCAGCGCCGCCCCCTTGCGCATGGCGCTCACGGTAAGCAGCCCGGCCCGCCCCAGGTTGTAGCGCAGGTCAAACTGCAGCGAGGCCACCCCTTCCGGGACCCCTTGGGCCTCCACGTGGCCGTCGGCGTAGACCGTGCACCGGCTGCCATCAGCGTGGGGCAACTCGTCCCAGATCATGGCGGTGGCGCTGGGATCGGGCACGTCGGATGACCGCTTGCCGGCCAGCGCCGGGTTGGGCAGGTAGGGTCGGCCGCTCACCGGGCAGTTGAACACGCTGGGATCGCCAGCATAGTCAAGCAGGCAGGCCAGCAGTTCGGCCGGATTGGTAGCCGGCGGGAACCGCTCCTCGTTGTCGGTCTGGTACATGGCAACCGCCAGGCCCAGCGTCCGCAGGTTGGCCTCGCAGGCGTTCATCCCTGCCGTGTCCGCCTTGGGGATCAGGCTCACCAGCACGGTGGCCGTCCGGCCCCGCCCCGCCTCGGCGTCACCCGCGTCAATCACCCAGGGCCGCAGCACCATCACGCTCACGGCGGCGGTGTCCTGGCCCCCCGCGCCGTCGGCCGCGGTATAGGTGAAGCTATCGGCACCTACGTAGTCGGCCGTGGGAGTGTAGGTGATCGTGCCATCGGGGTTGATGGCAGCCTGTCCATGGCTGGGCTGGCTCACCGCCCCCACCGTGAGCACGTCCGCCTCGGGGTCGGTGTCATTCGCCAGCACCGGGATGGCGACCGGGGTATCCCTGCACGTGGTTACCTCATCATCAGCCGCTGCTGGCGGGTCATTGACGGCGGTAACCGTGATGGCGACCGTGGCGGTGTCGGTAGCGCTGCCGTCGCTGATGGTGTAGGTGAAGCTGTCATCTCCATAGTAGTTGGCAGCCGGCTGGTAGCTCACCTGGCCGCTCTCGATGGTGGCTGTGCCGTGGGCAGGCTCGCTCACGCCCTGGATGCTGAGCGGGTCGCCGTCCACATCTGTGTCGTTCGCCAACACATCTACTACCACCGCCGTGTCTTCCTGGGTGGTCGCGCGGTCGTCATTCGCTACCGGAGGGTCGTTGACCGGCGTCACCGTCACGTTCACGCTCGCGGTGGCGGTGGCGGTGCCATCACTGATGGTGTAGGTGAAGGAGTCGGGGCCGTTGTAGTCGGCCGCCGGGGCGTAGGTCACCGTGCCGTCGCCATTGGCGGTGGCCTGCCCGTGGCTGGGCGTGCCCGTCGCGGTCACCGTCAGCGGGTCGCTATCGGGGTCGGAGTCATTCGCCAGCACCTCCACCACTACCGACTGGTCCTCTGGGGTGGTAGCGGTGTCGTCAGCCGCCACCGGCGGGTGAGTGATCACCGCCGGCGTGATCTCCCGGGCGAACACGTCTTGCACGCCGTTGGTGTCACCAGGCACCAGGTTGGTGGCCACGGAGGCAAAGACCACTGCCCGGCCGTCCCCGCTGATGGCGGGATAATACTGCTGGCTGTTGTTGCTCTGGGCGTCGTCATAAGCCAGGCTCACCCGGGTGGTGGTTCCGGCCGCGGTGTCGCGCAGGTATACGTCGTTCTGGCCGTTGGTATCCTCCGGCACCAGGCTGCCGATGCTGCAGAACACCATGAAGCGCCCGTCGTCGCTGATGTAGCTGGTGTTGATGGTGTTGGGGCCCGGCTTTCCATAGCTGCTCACGTTGACCAGGCTGGTCTGTCCTGTCTGCCGATCGTGCAGAAAGGTGTTCACCCCTGGTATGACATCAGGCACCAGGTTGGTAGCGGCCGACTGGAAAACCACCCACCGCCCGTCCGCGCTGATCATCGCGTTATCACTGGCGCCGTCGGCCTCCGCGCCGCTGCTGGACACGCTCACCCGGGTGGTGGCCCCCCCCACGCAGTCGTGCACGAAGATGTCCGTCTTGTGGTTGGTGTCGTCTGCTACCAGGTTGGTGGCGGCCGAGTGGAAGGCCACAAAGCGCCCGTCCCCGCTCAGGGAAGGCAGGACACAGCCGGCCTCCGCCCCCACGTTGTCGCTGTTCACACTCACCCGCTCCAGGCCGCCTGTCTGCATATCGAATCGGTAGATATCCTCTATGCTGTTGGTGTCCTCCGGCAGCAGGGTGTTGGCGGCCGTAAGGAAGGCTACGTAACGCCCGTCCTCGCTGATGGCAGGCTGGCCGCACTGCTGGTTGGGCTGCGCGTTCCCCGGGCCCAGGCTGGCCCGCGTCACCGTCCGCGTCTGGCGGTCGAAGACATAGACGTCCATCACGCCGTCGGTGTCGTCGGCCACTAGGTTGGTGGCGGCCGAGTAGAAGGCCACAAAGCGCCCGTCCCCGCTGATCCGGGCGTCCACGCTGCTACCGTTCCCTTGCACCCCGCTCGCATTCACGCTCACCCGCTCCGTCAACCCGGTCTGCCGGTCGTGCACGAAAACGTCGCAGGAGTTGTTGGTGTCACCATCCACCAGGGTGCTGGCCAGGGAGGGGAAGGCTACATAGCGGCCGTCGGCGCTGCTGGAGAGCTTGACGGCGCTGCTCGCGTTGCCCTGTACCCCACCGCTGCTCACGCTCACCCGCATGGTATGCAGCACTTCTGTCGCGGTCAGCTCGAGGCCCGCCGCATCCTGTGCACCGGCCTCGGTCAGGGAGCTAGCCGTTACCGCCGCCTGGTAGCTGCTGCCCGGTGTCAGCGCGGCGTCGGCCGTGACCTCCATCTGCAGCTCCAGGTAGCCGCCCGGCTGCAGCACGTCGGTGCTGAACCCGGCCACCACCTGGGCGGTGACGTCGGCGCCACTGGCGACATCCAGGTACCGCACCGTCCAGCCGCCGCCGCCCCCGCCCCCCGTGATCTGGAACCGGTCGGGGTGGTTGGCGTCGTTTTGCACGCGCACCATGGCCACCACGGTGTGACCCACCATCAGCGCCACCGGGCTCAGCTGGCCTGATCCGCCGCTATACTCACCGTCGCCCGCCGCGTCGGTGGCGCCCACCTTACGTACGGTCACGTCTGGCTGGTATTGCATCCACGCGCGCACGAACACGTCATTGCAGCCGTTGGTGTCCCCAGGCACCAGGTTCCCGGCCGCGGAGTCGAACGCCACGTAGCGCCCGTCGCTGCTGATGGCCGGCCGGTGGCTGTCTGCGGTGGCACCTTGCCCGCTGCTGGAAACGCTGAGATACCAGGTGGTGCTGATCACCGTATCCCGCAGGAAGATGTCGTAGGCGGCAGCCCCCGCCGAGGAGCCCAGGTTCGAGGCCGTTGATTCGAAGGCCACGTACCGGCCGTCCCCGCTGATCGCGTGCCCCCAGCTGCTACCGTTGCCGGCAATGCCGGCCAAGCTCACGCTGATCGCGGTGGTGCGCCCGGTTTGCCACTCGTTCACGAGTACGTCGTAGGCGCCGTTGGTGTCCCCGGGCACCAGGTTGGTGGCCATGGTGTTGAAAACCACATAACGGCCGTCCGTGCTCACCTCGCCGGTGTAGCTGTCTCCGTTGCCGGCGATGCCGCCCGTGCCCTCGCTTACCCGCCGCAAACCACCCTTCACAAAGTCATAGGCGAAGACGTCCGCCCGCCCATTGGTGTCATTGGGAACCAGATTGGCGGCAGTGGAAGTGAAGGCTACCACCTTCCCGTCCCCGCTGATCGCCGCCCTGTTGCTCGCGCCCATGGCCTCGCCGAATAGGGGCGAGTAGCTCACCCGTACCGTGCTCCCCAGCGTCATGTCGTGCACGAAGACGTCACTCTGCCCGTTCGTGTCGCCATTCACCAGGGTGGTGGCGGTGGAGTCAAAAGCCACGTACCGCCCGTCCGCACTGATGGCCGGGCCCATGCTGGCACCCATCACCTCCGCCCCCCCCGTGGCCACGCTGGCGCGCACCGTCTCCCCGGTCTCCAGGTTGTGCACGAAGATATCATAGTTGCCGTTGCTGTCGTCCGCCACCAGGTTGCTGGCGGGCGAGCAGAAGGCCACAAACTTGCCGTCGGCGCTGATCACCGGACTCCCGCTGCTGGCATTCGCCCCCGCCCCGTCCCAGCCCCGGGAAACCAGCCGGGTGGTGTGCGTCTGCCGATCGTGCACGAAGATGTCCTGCGTGTTCCCGTTAGTGTCATCAGGCGAAAGGTTGCTCGCGGTGGAAGCGAAGGCCACGTAGCGGCCGTCCTGGCTGATCGAGGCACTGGTGCTCACCTGATTGCCCAGGGTGCCCGCATCGTTCACGCTCACCACCTCCGTGGTGCCGTGGAAAACGTTGGTGATGGCACGCAGGCCGCTGTCGTACATGCTGGGGTCCGCAGTGGCGGTGACTGTTAGCACCACCTCGCGCCAGCTTCCACTGCTGACGGCGTAATTGGGCATCACCTCAAAGCGCACCTCCACCGACTCGCCTGGCGCCAGCAGCGGGCTGGACCAGCCCGCCCCGGTCACCTTCGTGGTGATGTTGTTGCCGTCAGTCAGGGCATCGAAATACTTCACGCTCCAGCCGGTGGTGCTGGCGCTCCCCGTAAGCGTCAGCACACTGGACAGCACGCCGTCGTTCTCCATCTTCACCTGGTAGATGGCCACGCCCGGCAAGGGGATGGTCTGGGTGGCGGTCTGGTTCACCATGTACTGGTTGTCGCCCACGTAGCTGGCCGCGCCCGCCTTGCGCACCATGCCGTCCGGCTGGTAGGAGCTGCGCTTGCATGCGAACACGTCTGGCACGCCGTTGGTGTCACCAGGCACCAGGTTGCCGGCCGCGGAAACGAAAGTGACGAACCGGCCGTCCCCACTGAGGCAGGGATCCGTGCTGGCCGCATTCGCCTCGCCCCCCGCATCCGGCACGCTCATGCGCATCGTGGTGCCCGCCGTCAGGTCGCGCAGAAAGATGTCATTCATGCCGTTGCTATCACCGCTCACCAGGTTGGCGGACAGGGATCGGAACACCACCCAGCGGCCGTCGTTGCTGATCCCCGCGGAGCCGGAGGCACTCGTTCCCTGCACCTCCGAGCTGCTCACGCTGGCCCGCACGGTGGTGTTGCTGACGCAGTCCCGCACGAAGACGTCACTAACGCCGTTCGTATCACCGCTTACCAGGTTGCTGGCTTCCGAGTCAAACGCCACGTACCGCCCGTCGTAGCTCACCTCCGGCCCGGCGCTGTTTCCCAACAGGGCCTGCGCTCCCTCCGTGCTCACGTTAACCCGAGTGGTGGTGCTGTCATCGCGATCGCGCACAAAGATGTCGGTCCGGCCGTTGCTGTCACCGGCCACCAGGTTGGTGGCTGCCGACGAGAAGACGATATGCTGCGCGTCGGAACTCACCGCACCGCGGTCCGAAAGCCCGTTGGCCTGGCCCCCGGCGCCCACACTCACCCGCGTGGTTTCGCTGTTCATGGTGTCGTGAAGGAAGATGTCGGTGGCGCTGTTGGTATCCCCCGCCACCAGATTCGTGGCGCCGGACACGAACACCACGTAGCGCCCCTCCGGGCTGATGCGGGCGCCGGAGCTGTCGCCATTCCCTTGCGCCCCTCCCGTAGCCACGCTCAAGCGGATGGTCTTCCCCTTGTCCATATCCCGCATGAACACGTCATATCGCCCGTTGCTGTCATCGGACACCAGGTTCGCGGCCAAAGAGTGGAAAACCACGAACTGCCCGTTGGCGCTGATGTCGGGCTGCAAGCTGGGGCCGGCACCCGGTTTCCCGTCCAGGCCCACACTTACCAGTACGGTCGCCCCCGTGCTCCGGTCGCGGCGGAAAATGTCGGGGGCCGCGTTCGTGTCATTGGGCACCAGGTTGGAGGAAGTGCTCGCGAACACCACGTAACGGCCATCGCTGCTCGTGGGAGAGCGGTAGCCCGTGGGGCAAGAGCCGTTGCCTTGGGTGCCATCGCTCCGCACGCTCACCCGCTCCATCAGCACCGCCTGGGCGGGCGGCGCCAGCATGGCCAGCAGGAGCAAGCACAGGGCTGCACCCCAGAGGCAGATCCGGAAAGCAGGGGAAGAGGAGCGCGCGCGGCCGTTCATGAGTGATTCCTCCGCATATAAATGGGGAACCGGTAACCGAGCCTGCGCTTCTTCTTCCCGCAAGAAGCGTGCCTCACCTCCCACCGCTTACCGGCTGGCCGCCAGCCAGCAGAAAAATATCGCGGGCGCGGCGGTGTTTCCCCGGTCGCCTGGAGAGGGTGCGCAAGCCTGCTGGGGAATACGCCTTCAGTGGCGCCAAAGGGCATCCTATAGGAAGGGGAAGCGAGATGAAACGCATTGTATGCATGCTTGCGGTCGGGGTTCTCGTCTGCGCGCTGGCAGGCTGCGGCGGGGGCGGGGGAGGAGTAGGCAACAGCGGGCGGTTCACCCTCGTCAAGGTGGGCGCCGCACCCGATAAGGGGTTCGACTGGCCCTACTACCTCGTGGTGCCGAATGCGTCTGCCCACTCCACGCTGATCGTGGAGCCGAACAATACCGGTTCGACCAACGACGACCCGGTGGTTCACGACCTGGCTGCCAAGCAGCTCGCACAGCGGGAAATGAGCTTTGCGCAGGCTCTCAATTGCCCACTTCTGGTGCCGACGTTTCCCCGGCCGTCCACTAACTGGCAGGTTTACACTCACGCTCTCGACCGCGATACCCTCTTGACTACCATTGAGGGCTTGGTCAGGCTGGATCTCCAGCTCGTGGCCATGGTGGAAGACGCGCAGACACGGCTGGCTGCCCGGGGCCTATACCTCGACGACAAGTTCTTCATCAAGGGATTCTCAGCCTCCGGCATGTTCGCCAATCGCTTCTGCGTGCTCCATCCGGATCGTATCAAGGCCGCGGCTATCGGCTCGCCCGGCGGGTGGCCGATCGCGCCTGTGGCGTCCTGGGAGGGGCAAACCCTGCGCTATCACGTAGGCGTTTCCGATGTGACGGACCTCGTCGGCGCGCCGTTTGACCTGGCCACGTTCAAGACCGTCCCCTTGTTTCTCTTCTTGGGTGACCAGGACACGAACGACTCAGTACCCTATACGGATGGTTACGAGCCGCAAGACCATGCTCTGGTTGACAGCCTGTTCGGGGAAACCCCTGTCGCGCGCTGGCCCAAGGCGGAGCAGATCTACGATTCAGTGGGCTGCAATTGCACCTTCCGGCTCTACCCGGGCGTCGGCCACACCGTCTCGCCGGACATGCGCAGAGACATCATCCAGTTCTTCGCCGCCCACCTGTAGCGGGCAGCAACCCGGGCGCTGAACTGCAAACAGAAAACCGGTGGGAAACCGGGGACAGTGACCTGGTTTCCTCCGCCTCACCGCATCTCGAGCGGTACCTGGAAGTGCTTGATCCACACGTCGTCCACGCTCGCCACGTCGTTCTCGATCAGCACCACGTGCACTTGCCCGCGCATCCCGGGCGCACCCGCCCCCTCCAGGTCCCACACGGTCAGCCCCTCCAGCTCCTGGTAGTTCGGAAACCCCGGCGAGTAGCCGATCGAGGTCCTGGCAACCAGCTTGCCTGTTCCCGCCTCGAACGCATATAGGCCGCCGCCCGATCCGGTGTCGGCTACCAGGTAGCAAAGGCCGCTCAGGCCGGAAAAAGCACCGCCCTGCACCCGGTTGATGCGCAGCGACCGCCCGCCCGCATCCACCAGCGGCAGCCGCCGCTCGAAGCTCAGCCGCAAGCTCCCTGCGCTCAGCTCCCAGCGGTAACCCAGCAGGGCGTCCACCCCGTCAAATCCTGACGTGTACAGCAGCCCGTCTGCCGGGTTAATGGCGCACCAGGGCGCGTGGGTCTGCTCGGTCAGGTCGGCGCTGGCCAGCATCCGCAGGTTGCCGTCAAACACCACGATCTTACAGGGTTGGCGGCCCTCCAGTGGCACAAACAGATACCCGCTGCGAAAATCCGGATCGCCAAAGTGGTTGTACCCCGCCCGCGCCAGCGCTGCCGCCAGGTTAGCGGTGACCGCGCCCGCGGTGGAGGCGTTCAGATCATAGCTAACCGGGAACTTCCACAGTTTCGTCATCTGGGCGATGTACCAGTGCGTGTCGCTGTTGGCCAGCCCCTGGCAGTCGTCGCTCCATCCGATGTCCCGGTTGCGCGGGTAATCATTCAGGAAAGTGCACGAGTAGCTCAGGCGGGCGGGATAGGTCACCTGCAGGCGTCCCTCTATCGGTCCCTGGCGACTGAAGTTGGCGATCGTCGCTACCCACTGGTCGCCTCCCCGCAAGTCTTCCCGCCTCACCCGGTAGGTCAGGGTGAGCGGGCTGCTGCCATCCTGTCTGGCGTAGCAGTTTACCTGCCCCGGCCCATTGAGGATCAGTGCCAGCCGCGCCGACCCGGTCCAGGTGGCCCGCAGTGTGATCGGGACAGGCTCGATCACCCGAAAGGCGAGAGTCTCCCGCGCCCCCCAGGAGCTGGCAAGCCGGAAGTCCTTCCCCCCCACGATCGTGGGCGACGGCGGTCCGCCCACCTCCGCCCGCGCCATTCCATACCCGACGAAAACCACCAGCAGCAGCAGGCTCAGCCGCAGGGGAGCAAGCCGCGCCCTGCGCCTGGTCTCGGCCTTGAGCGGGCACCTCTCCCTGCCTACCCTTTGCATGCTCTCACCTCCTGGCCGTCAGTCCATCGCGGCTTTCCTTGTCCGGGCCACAAGCGCCGATTTCGCCAGCGCCGCCAGTTCGGCCTTCAGCTCGCTGCGGGTATCGTCGCTCCCCCTTCACCTGTCAACTCTTGCACTTCGACTCGCGCCACATTAGCCAGGCCAACAAGCCATAGACCAACACCGTCAAGGCCCCGCACTCGCCGCCGAGAAAGGTATGCCATTGATTCTTGACCGTGACCGGCTGAAGGGCGTACTGGAAGACGGCGTTGTGGACGGAATGCATGAGCACAGGAACCCACACGTTGCCGGACAGCAGCCGGAGACGACAGATCACCGAATTGAACCCCAGAATCATGCCTACGAAGAGAACCGTGGTGACGCCAATGTGACTGGACTCGCAGTACTGACCGCTTAACATCAGAGGCAGGTGCCACACCGCCCATATCAGGCCTAGTGTGAGCACGGGCCGCCGACAGCCGGTTTCCACCAGCCGGTCCAGGAGATAGCCGCGCCAGGCAAGTTCCTCTCCCAGCGAAATCGGCATCAGGAGAGGTACCATTATTGCCAGGATCCCCCCAATGATGAGCAAGGGGAACCGGCCCGTGTACGGAGCTAACCCAGTTCCCCACAAAAGGGCATAGACTACCCCGCCGACAAGGAGGGGGGCCCATACCGCGGCCAGCGTCGCCTTCCGGTTGCGCCATCCCCAGCCGATGTCGCGAAACCCCTCGCCCAATAGCAGCCTGCATAGCAGTGAACAGAGCCCAGGCACCCACATGAAGATAATCGGGCCGACCCAGCCCAGGGCGGCGAAGCCGCCGCGAGACATCAGAAACGCCAGCCAGATCCAACTGAGAAGATAGCTGACGCCCACGCACGTGATGAGGGATCGTCGAGCTCTGGACGAGGGCGCGGATTGGCTCATGGCTTCGAATGCCTCCTTGCCGGTTTCGCTGGCGTCGCAGCTGGCCCAAAGATTGCCACCAGCCGCATTGGAGTTCCCTTCTCCTCCTCAGCCAGCGACTCTATCCACAAAGCCAGCTCGGCCAGGCGCTTCGTTATCTCTCGCTGATGAACCATGCCGAGGCGAGCCTCCGCAACGTTGCCCACCAGTGCCGCTTGCCCACGGACGGCCTGCGAAGCGTCAATGGTGCGCACATCTGCGGCAATCGCGGCGACGAGAGGTGCCAGTCTTTCTTCCGTCGCCTCAGCCGCCGGCGGTTGCAGCAGCACTGAACGCGCTACTGAGCGGTAGCGCTTCTCAACGATGCCTCGTTTTCTTTTCGCGTCCTGGAGGACGACCAGACCGGTCACCTCCAGCCGTCGCACGTGGTACAGGACGGTTCCCGGGTTCACTCCGAACATGACTGCGAGCTCGCTAACCGAGCGCGCTCGCCGCGAGCAACGTCGGAGTATGTCGCGTCTAAGAGGGTGGGCCAGCGTCTTCAGCACTGCCCAGTCGGTGACAACAGCGGGATCACGGCGATTGTTTGACATTTGTCAAACAATATACACCTTGGCTCGTCCGCTTGTCAATCTGGGCGCAGAATCCTGTATTTGCCAGTCCGAGATCGGACAGCCAATCTGCGTTTGCCTGGGGAACGCCTTTTTCGGAGTGTCTTCACTCTTGGGACTTACACCACAGGTCGCACCCCAAGGTGTTACGGGTCTACCGGCGAATCCCCAACCGCGATGCGCCTGTGAAGCCAGGACGTCTGGCGGGAAAGGAGGGGACCATGCCTGACAGCGTCTACAAGGTGATCGAGCTGGTGGGAACAAGCAGAGAGTCCTGGGAGGAGGCGGCCAAGAACGCGGTGGAAACCGCGGGCAAGACCCTCCGGGAGCTCAGGATTGCGGAAGTGAGCGCGCTGGACATGAAGCTGGAGGAGGGAAAGGTGGTTTCCTACCGCGCCCGGGTGAAGCTGTCATTCAAGTACCTGGGCAGCGAGGGTTCGGAATAGGCAGGTAAGCGCTTGACCGCCTGGTCGAACCACGCCCGCCTCTGGCCTGCATGCCGCGCCGATGGCTAAGGAGACTGAACCGAGGCAGAAGCACAGCACATGCCAGGCGAGGGACGGGGGTCCGGGCGCGGCCCGGGCGTGGCACGATGCGCCCATCCCTGGAGTTCCTGACTGGTAGGTGGCAGGCGGTAGACTGCGGCATGCGCTTGCCCCGGGTGAGGCAGCCGTACGTTTCCGGCCAAGATGATTCCGAGGAGGCGACCGCCATGATCACTGTCCGCCATCATCCCGCACTGCTGCTGCTCATCGCCCTTCTCAGCTCGTGCCTTTGCCGCGCCATCGCCTCGGCGGCGCAGCTCGGCCCGTGGCAGGCGCTGGTAGCTGTGGGCGGGGAAATCCAGGTGCTCGATCTCCAAGGTGGCCAACCTTCGCCGCTGCCTGGTGGCTCGGTACTGGGCAGTGACCCGCGCCTGGCTCCCTCGCGAGACTACTTCTGCTTCCAACGGGCCTCAGCCAGCGAGCTCTGGCTGGCCAACTTTTCGGGCACGCAGCGCCGCCTCTACCAGTGTGACCCCGGCCGCCAGATCGGCGCTCTCGCCTGGTGGCCCGATGTGCATGGGGTGCTCATCGCCGTGACCGGTCCCCGCCGCTCGCGCGGGTGGAGCATCTTTACCATCACCCCCTCGGGCCGGGTCGCCGGCGCTATCCGCCAGGTCAGTGCCGCCACCGCCCTTTGTGCATTCCCGGACAACCGCACCGCCTACGTCAACCTCGGGTATGAGCAGGAGACGATGCTCGACCTGGCCACTGGCAGGCAGTGGCCCCCTCCGGCACCCTCCCCGGGGATAGGCATGTGGCTTGCAGTTCCCAGATTCTGTCGGACGGATGGCCGCATCTACACCGGCCTGCAAGGCGGAAGCATACCCATGAGCGAATGGGCCAGATACCCTCAAGCGGCCGCCAACGAGGCCAAGGCCCTTGAGGTTACCGGTCTGTATAGCTTTCAGACCAACGGTCGCGGTCTGAGACGCATCCCGGGCATCCGCGGGCACCGAACAGCGGAAGGCTGGCGGGCAGACGTAGTCCTGGTGGATGTATCGCCGGACGGCAAGTGGCTCCTGTTTACGTGTGGCGCAGGCGGGGAGAAGGGGCTCTGGCTCAGTCCACGCGCAGGTGGCACCGCCACCTCGGTACCTGGCCTCGGCCAAACCCTGAGCAACGCCTCCTGGTCCCAGTAGCATCGGCCCAGGGGCAGTCACCTGTTCTGCCGTTGCCTCGGCAGCTTCTCCAGGGGCCGAGAAACGGCTCGCCCGGTACAACCTGTGCCGGTAGGGCGGCATCTGGCTGCTCGGCCCAACTGTCCGCTAACCGGTTGCCGCAGGCGCTACAGAACTTCTGGCCGATCCTTATTGATGCAGAACAATTAGGGCACTGCATTTCCCCTCACTCCGCGGGATATGCGGCTGCGGTTCAGCCCCTATCCCCACCCACCGGCAGGTGGCACAACGCTCCCTGACCTGATGCAACCGGATGGCCGGTGCACTGGGGGTTGGGGGAAGGCCCCCCCATCACAACAACAGGGGGGATTTTGATGCCAGGATGTCTTAGTGCTCATGGAAGAAAACGACCTGCCATCGAAACGAGGAGTTTGGCCGTTTCAGTCGGCTACTGAAGGTGGCACGGAGAGGGTAAGGGATTGGCTGAGGCTATCCGCGGTTTGGCCGGTTTCGGCCCGGCGCATGTCGAACTTTGCCACTTCGCCGCTCTCCCAGAGGTCGGTCATGGCTTCTGCCACCGCGGGATCGAACTGCGACCCGGCGAGCGCTTTGATTTCCTGCACTGCCTTGATGACGATGGCGCCGGACTTGTAAGGGCGATGCGAGGTCATGGCGTGGAAGGCGTCGGCAACCGAGACGATGCGGGTGAGAATGGGAACGCGCTCGCCCGCGAGGCGATCGGGATAGCCCTCGCCATCCCAGCGCTCGTGGTGGTTGCGGATCATGGAAAGCACGGCCGGGCCGGGATTCAGCGGGCGGATGATCTCCTCGCCGATCACGGTGTGCAGACGGCAGAGCGCCATCTCTTCCTCAGTCAGGGGGCCATTTTTCAGTAGCACGGCGTCGGCGATGCCGATCTTACCCAGGTCGTGCAGTGGGCCATAGGCGCGAAGCGCCTCGATGGCGTCGGGGTCGAGGTTGAACCTTTCGGCGAGGTGGCAGGCGAACCAGGTCACGGCGTTGCCGTGAGCGGCGCTGTAGGGATCGCGCGCGGCGAGCGAGTGCGCCAGGACGTGCAGTGTTCTAAAGTAAGACTGGCGCAACTCCTCGTGCAGTTCGGCGCTTTCGATAGCTTTGGCGGCCATGTTGGCCAATGTGGTGAGCAGGTTCAGGTCCTCGGTGCTGAAAACATCTTGGCGCATGGCCGCGAGCGCGCCGCCGATCAGGTCGGAGACCTTCATAGGGGCGGACATGGTGGCCCGCACTTTGCCCCATGCTTCGATCCGCCGTGCCTGGCCAGCAGGCGGATCGATAACTCCCATGGTGGGCGCGGCTTCTCCGGCCGCGGCCTTGCCGACCGCCTCCGGGGCCTCCTGCTCATCTTCGATTTCAGCGAGCACGCCTCTGGTCAGTGTATGCAGGCAGGTGCCTTGCGCGTCGAGCAGCACTAACGAAGCGGAATCAGCTTGCACTTGCCCCACCAGGGCTTCGACGACGAGTTCGGAGATGCGCTCGATGTTGAGCGCGCCGGCGAGATGGGTGCTGGTTTCGCAGAGTTTGTTGAGGCGTTCTATCCGCTCGTCGAGGGCTTGCGCGGTTTCGTGCAGTTGGAGAATCAGCTGCCGATTCGCGGCGCGGTGCTCGCGGTCTTTATCGGCGAAGTAGGCGACGCTGCAGGTAAGAAAGGCCAAGAGGCCGATGAGCAGCAGCAGCTCGCTGCGATCGGTGTTCAGCGTATCCTCGCCATAAGCGACGAGGACTACTAAGGCAACCCCAAGCGCAGCGATCACCGAGATGGCAACCCACAGCAGGTGCTTGCGTCGCTGGTCGGGGGCGTAGTCGCTGCCCCGACGGAGCGCTTCAACGGCCGAGGATGCATCGCGTGCGGGGCCCATGCCCGCCCTCCCCCCCAGAACCAGTAATGCCTGGGGCGCGGCGGCCTTCCGCAAATGGGTTTCGCGGCGCCTGGAAGCATTATTCCACAAATGCAGGGACTTTCGTATCCCAACGGTAGACCGCGCGGTTACCAAAGGTGGACCAGCGGCAGGCCCCGGCCTGGCAGATGCGCCTGCTGTGGGGCGATCCAGATAGCGGGTAACAAGTGGACAGACGCATGTTCGTGCCCTCATGAATCAATCCGCAGGGTTTGCGGGCTTGCCCGGCCGGCCGCGCAAACCCAGCCCTAGCTTTCCACGGGAATATGCGTCTGCTCGCGCCTTCCTGTGGCACCAAGTTACCGTAGCAACAAAACCGTCTAACTCGTCCAGAGCCCTCCGGGTTTGGAGCCCTCGAACACAGGCAGAAGAAACGGAGCAATCTCCAGCAACTGAGTGGCGGTCCGGGTGCACGGGTTGGACATAAACGCACTTATGGTATCGGCTAAGTCCTTCTGATACCGGTACTCACCATCTTGCTGTCCCCCCTCGTCTCTGGCCAGGCCAACCGTGTAAGCGAGAGCGTTTCTGGCTACCTCAAAATCGACGCCCTGCAACGCCCCTTCCCAGCTGGAGGCTAGATCGCTCGGGCTTCTCCCCCGCGGCTCCTCAGCCAAATCTGGCTGCACGGGTTCGATCACATGCCGCATCTCTCTGAAGAACGCCTCCCACCGCGCCTCTCGTCGTGCTTGCCACACATCCCCCAGGCCCAGGGCTTCCATGAACTTGCCCTGCAAGAGGCCGATCCGTACGGTCGGGAATATGCCAATGATGCCGATGATGACGATTAGAATCGGCCACAGCAGTGCGACTACAGCTTTGGTGATGTCGTGGTCTAGGTAGAGATAAACCGCCATCCCGACGGAGACGAGGGTTTTCGGCAGGACGATAAACACTCCGATCTCCGCGAGGCGTGCGCTAACAAATCGGTAGCGAATAAGCGCCCATAGCAGGTTCAGACAGACGAACAGAACCACGACCGTCGGCACGGACAAGAAGGCCAGCAGCACAGGTGCGACGGATTGCGAAAGGAATATGGGCCAGCGACCCCACTCGACAGCCCGGAGCCAGCACCACTGCACATTCTCTTCATCGGTATTGAGAAGCGGGTCCCACACTTGGCTGCCCTTTCGGGGGCAGAATAGGGACAGTTAGCAATTTCGCATTGCTGGTAGCTTCACGTTTGGTGAGCTTTGCCGCGGTTGGCAGCCTCTCATTGTTCGGCGTCTCGACGAGCGCCGGGGTCGCCGCCTTGGTCAGGGCTCAACTCAACCCTAATCCGCTTCTTTCCGTCTAGAAGCCCGAGGAGCGCTTCTCGGAATTCCTCGTTCTGCTTGGCGGCGTCCTCGTCGTCGGCGCGTAGTGACACCGAGACCTTCCGCTCGCCGCCCAACCATTCCAGCAACATCACCTGGAGGCGCTGGCGATCAAACTCCTGGACCGCGTGCCCTTGGGGAGCGTACCAATCTCTCTTGATCTGAACCAGGTCGAATTCATAGCCGAGGCTCTTGCCCATCTTCTCCAGCAAAGTAGCAAGCAGATTCTCTCCGTCCTTGAACCACGCTGCTCTCTGACCTTCGGTGTCTTCCGGAAACCTGTTGAGGTGATCGCGATACTCCTTCCAAGCGGTAAGCACGACCTTGTCGGACCGCTGGGTGAACTCAAGGTCGATCATATTCAGAGCTTGAACGTGCTCTATTGAGAGAGGGTTAGCCCGAGTGGCCATGAGTGTCTTGAACACGAACCCCTTCCTCTGTCGCTGCTCGCGCCACAGCTCAATTATCCTTCCACTGTGACAGCGAAAAATGGAGATACGAGTACCGCCACGATCATCAGCGACTCATTCAGTGTCATGCTCCGCCCCCTTGCGTGCTGGTCAACCTCGCCATAGACCTCGATACAGTAGCAGGACTGAGGCTATCCCAGTTTGGTGACCATTCGTTCGCTGTACTATCGGTGATACCATCTTCGCCACCGCCTTCAGATCCCCCTCCAGCTTGTCTCCGCTTCCGCCAGCTAAACAACCCCTTCCGCCCGATGCACTCGCACTGAACCCCTGGCGCTGAGGCAGATGGAGAGGCTGGCGCGGTTGAGCTGATCAGCCAGGTACCAAGACCTGCGGGGGGAAACCAGCGGTCAGGGTGGAGATACGTTCGGCAAAGGAGAGGGCCCGTTGGTAGACGATGAGCTTCCCGAAGATCAACAAGGCCTCTCCCCCGAAAAAGGAGATAGCCGATCGTGGCGTGGGCGTTGGCTGGGCCTGTTGGTGGACGGTGACCGGCGGACGCCCCTCGCCTTTCGGCTTTCCCCTCTCACCTCGCTCCACCAAGGGTGGTGGACCTGAGGGGACTCGAACCCCTGACCTCAGCGATGCGAACGCCGCGCTCTCCCAACTGAGCTACAGGCCCACAGGGCGCCGGCCAACCTGGCCGCCGGAGAGGGGCAGGCGGTGCCGCCTGCCTGAGTGGTTGGTGGAGGAGAGGAGATTCGAACTCCCGACCCCTTGCATGCCATGCAAGTGCTCTCCCAGCTGAGCTACTCCCCCACGGCTGTCAAAAGAGGGTGGTCGGGATGGGCGGATTCGAACCGCCGACCTCCTGGCCCCCATCCAGGCGCGCTACCAAACTGCGCCACATCCCGACACCAGCTATTCTAACCGCGGCCCTGCCCTTTGTCAAATCGCTCCCCCCCGCCGACCCTGCCCCTCTGCCGCCCCTCGGCCTGGGGCCCTGCGCCCTTGACGAGCCCGGTGCCGCTGCCTAATATAGGCCCGGTCGGCAGGCAAAGCCGCCGCTCGCGCTTCACCCCTGGGGGTACCCGCTGGCGCCCGCCGCGCGCCCCCCGGAAAAGGACAGGCTGTGCACCGGGACCTGGCACCACTAATCGCACCCCGCTCCATCGCCGTCGTCGGCGCCTCCGCCCGCCCCGGCACCGTGGGCAATGACGTCATGCAAAACCTGGTGCGGGGCGGCTACCAGGGCGTGGTCTTCCCGGTCAACCCCAAGCGCCAGTTCGTAAACGCCATCAAGACCTACCCCAGCCTGCTCGACATTCCCGACCCCGTGGACATGGCCATCGTCATCGTGCCCGCCGCCGCCGTGCTCCAGGTGGTGGAGGAGGCCGCCCAAAAGGGCGTGCGCGGCCTGGTGGTGATCAGCGCCGGCTTCAAGGAGATCGGGCCGCAGGGGGCGCGCCTGGAGCGCCGGCTGGTGGCCCGCACCCGCAAGTCGGGCCTCTCCCTGGTGGGCCCCAACTGCCTGGGCATCATCAACACCGACCCCGCCGTCTCCATGAACGCCAGCTTCGCCCGGCGCATGCCCCGCCAGGGCAACATCGCCTTCATCTCCCAGTCGGGCGCGCTCTGCTCCTCGGTGCTCGACTTCGCCGAGGAGCGCCAGTTCGGCTTTTCCAAGTTCATCAGCTTCGGCAACAAGGCCGACGTGAACGAGGTGCACCTGCTGGAGTACCTCCAGCACGATCCCCAGACCGACGTCATCCTCATGTACCTGGAGGACATCACGGACGGCCGCCGCTTCATGGAAACCGCCCGCAGCATCACCTGGGACTGCCGCAAGCCCATCCTGGCCATCAAGAGCGGCCGCTCCGTGGAGGGGGCGCGGGCGGCCTCCTCTCACACCGGCTCCCTGGCCGGCTCCGACTCTGCCTATAACGCCATCTTCCTCCAGAGCGGCGTGCAGCGCTGCGAAACCATCGCCGAGCTCTTTGACTATGCCGCCGGCTTCTCTTCCCAGCCCCTGCCCTCGGGCGACCGGATCGCTATCGTCACCAACGCCGGCGGCCCCGGCATCATGGCCACCGACGCCGCCATCCGCCACGGCCTCAAGCTGGCCCAGTTCTCCCCCGAAACCTCCCGCACCCTGGCGGAAAGCCTGCCCAGCAACGCCTCCCTGGCCAATCCGGTGGATGTGATCGGCGACGCCACCCACGAGCGCTACCAGGCCGCCATCCGCGCCGTCCTGGAGGATGAGAATGTGGACGGCGCCCTGCTCATCCTCACCCCCCAGTCGGTCACCGAGCCCACCGCTACCGCCGAAATCCTGCCTCGGGTCGCCCGGGGCAGCAAGAAGCCGGTGCTTTGCTCCTTCATGGGGGTGGGCGACGTCAGCGAGGGCGTGCGCTACCTGCAGCAGCACCGGGTGCCCAACTACCCCTTCCCCGAGGACGCGGTACGCACCCTCGCCTCCATGGTGCGCTTTGCCGACCTGCTGCGCCTGCCTGACCGGGAGTATGCTCACTTCGAGGCCGACCTGGCCGGCGCCCGCCGCATCGTGGAGGCCGCCCTGGAGGGCCGGGACCGCTACTACATGACCCAGGTGGAGGCCAACCGCCTGCTCGCCTGCTATGGCCTGCCCGTGCTTTTCAGCCGCCTCTGCCGCAGCCATGAGGACGTGCGGGTGGCCTGCGAGGAGCTGCGCGAGCCCTGGGTGATGAAGATCATGTCCCCCGACGTGGTGCACAAGCTCGACGTGGGCGGGGTGAAGCTGGACCTGTGGCACCTGCCCGAGGCCCTGCGCGCCTATGACCAGATCCTGGCTGGCGTCCAGGCGGCCAATCCGCAGGCCCGCATTGACGGCGTGCTGCTGGAGGAGATGGCGCCCAAGGGGGTGGAGGTGATCGTGGGCAGCAACCGCGACCCCAAGTTCGGCCCCATGGTGATGTTCGGCCTGGGCGGGGTGCTGGTGGAGGTGCTCCAGGACGTCACCTTCCGCATCTCGCCCATGTGGCGCATCAGCGCCGAGCTCATGGTGCGCCAGATCAAGGCCTACCGGGTGCTGGAGGGGGTGCGCACCATGCCCCCGGCGGATGTGCCCGCCATCGTGGACTGCATCCTCCGGGTCTCGCAGATGGTGGATGAGATTCCCCAGATCCAGGAGCTGGACATCAATCCCCTGATCGTGCACCCGCGGGGCGAGGGCTGCTCGGTAGCCGACAGCCGCATCCTGCTGGCACGCTCTTAGCCTGGCGTAAATGCTCCCGCCCTGCCCAGAAGGGGAGGGGAGCCAGCTGTTGAAGTATTGGTTTTGCCTCCAGGGGGCTGCCTGGAGCGAGTGGGGGAGACGGAGCGCGGTATGACACCGCTCTACCTGGTATCCAGCGAAAGCTATACCGGCAAGACCCTGGCCTGCCTGGTGCTGGCCCGCCGCTACCGCCAGCAGGGGCTGTCGGCCGGGTATTTCAAGCCCCTGGGCCGGGTGGCGCGGCAGGTGGGCGAGCGCTGGGTGGACCAAGACGTGCACCTGGTGCTGCAGGCGCTGGAGCTGGCCGACCCGCCGGAGCAGGTCTGCCCCCTGCTGCCTACGCCTGCCCTGGTGGCTAAGTTGCTGGCCGGCCACCGCCCCGAAGCCGACCGCCTGATCCGGGAGGCCTACCACGAGCTGGCCGCCCGCTACCAGGTGATGCTGGTCAGCGGCACCGGCGCCGCCCTCTGCCACGGCAGCATGCTGGGCATTACCGCCCCCGAAATCGCCGACCTGCTGGAGGCCCGGGTGCTCCTGGTGCAAAAGGCCCACGATACCCTCTGCGCCGACCCGGTGCTGGCCTGCGCCGAGCGCTTTGGCCGCCGGCTGGTGGGAGTGGTGTTCAATGGCGTGCCCCCCGAGCTGATGGCGCAGCTTGACCAGGATATCCGGCGCTTCCTGCAGCGGGCAGGCATCCCCGTGCTGGGCATCCTGCCCCGGGAGCGCACCCTGAGCGCAGTGAGCGCCCGCGAGCTGGCCGAGCGCCTGGGCGCCCAGGTGCTGAGCGGGGAGGAGCGCCTGGACAACCTGGTCGAGCACGTGGTGGTGGGGGCCATGAGCGCCGATCGCGCCTTGCCCTACTTCCGCCGCGACCGCCCGGCGGTGCTGGTCACCCCGGGTGAGCGCACCGACCTGCAGCTTACCGCCCTGGCCGCCACTACCCGGGCCCTGGTGCTCACCGGCCAGCACCCGCAGCGGCTGGTGCTGGAGCGGGCGCAGGCGGCGGGAGTGCCGGTGATGCTGAGCGCCGAGGATATCTTTGCCACGGTGGCCTCGGTAGAGGAGGTGTTGGGCAAGCCCCACATGTGCGCCCCGGCGCAGGTGGCGAAAGCCGCCGACCTGTACCAGGAGCGCGTGGACCTGGCGGCTATTGATGCCGCCATCGGGCTCTGATCCTGCCGCCGGGCGGTCTCCCTGTCCGGCGGATTTCTGCGCCCGCCCGGGAGTGCAGGCGCTTGTCCCGTTTCACCAAACGGTTTCCTTAGAAAGGGGAAAGTGTGCTATGCCTGAGCAGCAGCCGTCAACAACATCTTCAATATCTTCTCTGATGACAGAGACCAGGCGGTTCCCGCCTTCCCAGGCATTGGCCGAAAAGGCCTACATCAGCTCCTTCCAGCAGTACCAGGAGATGTACGATCGCTCCGTCAATGACCCCGACGGCTTCTGGCTGGAACAGGCCGAAATGCTCGATTGGTTCACCAAGCCCACCAAGGGCCGGGAGTACACGTGGGATTCGGCCCGGCGCATCATCGAGATTAAGTGGTTCGCAGACGGCGACCTGAACGTCTCGTATAACTGCCTGGACCGCCACCTCAGCACCCCCGTGCGCAACAAGGTGGCCTTGCTCTGGCAGGGCGAGCCGGAGGAGGATGTGCGCGCCCTCACCTACGAACAGGTGTACCGGGAGGTGTGCAAGTTCGCCAACGTGCTCAAGTCCAAGGGCGTACGCCAGGGCGACCGGGTCTGCATCTACCTGCCCATGATCCCTGAGCTGCCCATCGCCATGCTGGCCTGCAGCCGCATCGGCGCCGTGCATTCCGTGGTCTTCGGCGGCTTCAGCGCCGACGCCCTGAAGGACCGCATCCTGGACTCCGACGCCAAGGTGCTCATCACCAGCGACGCCTCCCTACGTGCGGGCAAGGTGATCGGGCTCAAAGCGGCGGCCGACGAGGCCCTCAAGTCCTGCCCGGGTGTCTCCCACCTGATCGTGGTGAAGCGGGCGGGTACCGAGGTGCCCATGGCCCCCGGCCGGGATAGCTGGTGGCACGAGGAGATGGCGGCCGCCGCCCCCGAGTGCCCGCCGGAGCGCATGAATGCCGAGGATCCGCTCTTTATCCTCTACACCTCCGGGTCCACGGGCCAGCCCAAGGGGGTGCTGCACACCACCGGCGGCTACCTGCTGCACTGCGCCTGCTCGCACCGCTACATCTTTGACGTGAAGGACGAGGACATCTTCTGGTGCACCGCCGACATCGGCTGGGTCACCGGCCACAGCTACATCGTGTACGGCCCCCTCGCCAACGGCGCCACCTCGGTGATGTTTGAGGGCGTCCCCACCTTCCCCGATGCTGGCCGCTTCTGGCACATGGTGGACAAGCTCAAGGTCACCATCTTCTACACCGCCCCCACTGCCATCCGGGCGCTGGCCCGCTTCGGCGAGGAGTGGCCCGCCAAGTATTCGCTGCAGAGCCTGCGCCTGCTGGGCACCGTGGGCGAGCCCATCAACCCCGAAGCCTGGATTTGGTACTACGACCACGTGGGCCGCAAGCGCTGCCCCATCGTGGATACCTGGTGGCAGACGGAAACCGGCGGCATCCTGATCACCCCCCTCCCCGGCGCCCACATCCTCAAGCCCGGCAGCGCCAACCGCGCCTTCTTCGGGGTGGAACCCATCGTGCTCCGGGACGACGGCACCGAGTGCGACCGCAACGAGGGCGGCAAGCTCTGCATCAAGAAGCCCTGGCCGGGCATCATGCGCACCATTTACGGCGACCACCAGCGCTTCATTGACACCTACTTCACCATGTTCCAGGATGTCTACTTCACCGGCGACGGCTGCCGGGTGGACGAGGACGGCGACTACTGGCTGATGGGCCGCATTGACGACGTGGTCAATATCTCTGGCCACCGCATCGGCACCGCCGAAGTGGAGAGCGCCCTGGTGAGCCATCCCTTGGTGGCCGAGGCGGCGGTGGTGGCCATGCCCCATGAAATCAAGGGCCAGGGCCTCTACGCCTACGTCACCCCCGCCGCTGGCATTGTCGGCAACGATCAGCTCCGGGATTCCCTGCTCGCCCAGGTGGTGAAGGAGATCGGGCCCATCGCCAAGCCGGACAAGATCCAGTTTGCAGATGCCCTCCCCAAGACCCGCAGCGGCAAGATCATGCGCCGCATTCTGCGCAAGATCGCCGAAGGCAATATCACCGACCTGGGCGACACCACCACCCTGGCCGACCCCAAGGTGGTGGACGAGCTGCTGGCCGGCCGGCTGTAGCACCACAGCAGGGGAGGCGCCCCCCCGGGCGCCTCCCCTGCTGCCTTGGTTCCCACCGCTCTCCTGCCGGGCAGGAACTGAAAGGAAAACTCATGGGCAAAGACACCGCAGCAGAGGTCGCCCCCAGCCCCACCCCCGTCCGCAACTACGGCTGGCTGGTCACCTTCTCCGGCATGGGCATCAACCTGGCCCTGGGCGTGCTTTACACCTGGAGTGTGATCAGCAAAGCCGTCCCCACAGAGTGGGGGTGGAGCGAAGCGCAGAAATCCCTGCCCTATTCGATCGCCATCCTCACCTTTGCCTTCATGACCGTGGCCGCCGGCCGCCTGCAGGACCGCATCGGCCCCCGCATCGTCGCCACCCTGGGCGGGCTCTTCACCGGCGTGGGCCTGATCCTGGCCAGCCGCTCCACCAGCGTCGCCGGCTATGTCGTGGGTTTTGGCCTGCTCACCGGCGCTGGCATCGGCCTGGGCTACGCCTCCGCCACCCCGCCCGCCATCAAGTGGTTCCCGGCCCGGCGCACCGGGCTCATCGCCGGCCTGGTAGTGTCGGGGTTCGGCCTGGCCTCGGTCTATGCGGCGCCCCTGGCCACCTGGCTGCACACCACCTACAGCCTGCAGACCGCGGTGCTCACCTTTGGCGTGGGCTTCCTCATCATCGTCAGCCTGCTCGCCCAGCTCCTGCGTAACCCGCCTGCAGGCTACCGGCCGGCCGATACGCCGGCCGCCGCCGCCGCCGCCCGGCCTGCCGCCGACTACAGCCCGGGCCGCATGCTGGCCACACGGCAGTTCTACCTGCTCTGGCTCATGTACGCCTTCGCTGCCGGCGCCGGGCTGATGTTCGTGGGCAAGGTGGCCAAGATCGTGGACGTGCAGGGCGGGCTCACCAATGGCTTCTTCTTTGTCGCCGTCCTGGCCGTCGGCAATGCCGCCGGCCGCATCGTCGCCGGCATGCTCTCCGACCGCCTGGGCCGGCTCATGACCATGCGCCTGGTCTTCCTTTGCCAGGCCGTGCTGCTGCTGCTGCTGACCAGGGCGGCGCCGGGCAACGCTCTGGGCAGCGCCGCCGGGTTTGTGGCCTTCTCGGCCCTGCTCGGGTTCAACTACGGCGCCAACCTGTCCGTCTTCCCCTCGGTGGCCAAGGACTACTACGGGCTGAAGAACTTCGGCGTCAACTACGGCCTGATCTTCACCGCCTGGGGCGTGGGCGGCTTCATCATGCCCCTGGTCTGCGGCAAGTGTTTCGATACCTACGGCTCGTTCGTTTACAGCTACTACATTGCCACCGGCCTGCTTATCCTGGCCGCCCTGCTCAGCTTCGCGGTGCGCCCGCCCCAGGCCAAGCTGGAGGGCGCCTGACCTCCCGGGGCCAACTCGGCACCACCGGACCCGGCGACCACAGGGCCGCCGGGTCCGTCTTGTCAGCAGTGCCCAAGTCGTGTGTAATGGGGATGCACTATCCAGCAAAGAGGTGAATACGCCCCATGCCTACCGCACGCGGCTGGCGCCAGCTCTATGCCCAACGGCTCGTCACCGCCGAGCAAGCCCTCTCCAAAATCCGCAGCGGCAGTCGTCTTTTCCTGGGCTCCGGCTGCGCCGAGCCCCAGCACCTGCTGGAGGAGCTGGTGCGCCTGGGCGGTACCAAGGGCATGCTCAACGACGTCGAGATCGTGCACATGCTCACCGTGGGCAGCGCCCCCCACGCCGAAAAGCGCTTTGACCAGCATTTCCGCCATAACTCCTTCTTCGTCGGCCCCGGCATCCGCCAGTACGTCTATGAAGGCCGGGCGGACTACACGCCCATCTTCCTTTCCGAGATCCCCCACATGCTGCGCTCCGGCCGCATGCTCCTGGACGCGGCCCTGCTCCAGGTTTCACCCCCCGACGCCGCCGGGTTCTGCTCCTTCGGGGTGAGCGTGGAAGCGCATCACGCCGCCGCCGATGCCGCCGGCCTGGTGATCGCCCAGGTCAACCCGCAAATGCCCCGTACCCTGGGCGACAGCTTCATCCACGTGGAGGAGATTGACTACCTGGTCGAGCATGAGGAACCCATCCTCACCGTGGAGCTCCCCGCGCCCAATGAGGTGGCCCAGGCCATCGCCAGCCACATCTCCCGGCTGGTGGAGAACGGCTCTACCCTGCAGGTGGGCATCGGCAGCATCCCCAATGCCGTGCTTAGCTCCCTGGGCGACAAGCGGGACCTGGGCGTGCACACCGAGATGTTCTCCGATGGCCTGATTGACCTCATCGAGTCCGGGGTGGTCACCAACGCCCGCAAGACCTTCCACCCGGGCAAGGTGGTGGCCGCCTTCTGCGTGGGCACCCGCCGCCTCTACGATTACATTGACAACAACCCCATGTTTGAGTTCCACCCCACCGACTACACCTCGTCGCCCCTCAATATCGCCCGCAACCACAAAATGGTGGCCATCAACACCGCCCTGCAGGTGGACCTCACCGGCCAGGTGTGCGCCGATTCCCTGGGCCACCGCATCTATAGCGGCATCGGCGGCCAGGCCGACTTTATCCGGGGAGCGGCCCTGGCCCCGGCGGGCAAGCCCATCATCGCCCTCCCCTCCACCGCCAAGGGAGGCACCGTCTCCCGCATCGTCAGCGAGCTCGACCCCGGCGCCGGCGTGGTCACCACCCGGGGTGACGTGCACTATATCGCCACCGAGTACGGCGTCGCCTACGTACACGGCAAGAGCCTGCGCCAGCGCGCCCTGGCCCTGATCCAGATCGCTCATCCCGAGTTCCGGGAGCAACTCCTGGCCGAGGCCAAGGCCCACAAGTACCTCTACCAGGACCAAATCCTGCCTAAGGGCGCCCTCTATCCGGTGGAGATCGAGCACAGCTACCGCTTTGATGAGATGGAGGCCTTCCTCCGTCCGGTGCGGGCCAGTGACGAGCGGCTGCTGCAGGAGTTCCTCTACGACCTCTCCCAGACCTCCATCTACCAGCGCTTCTTCCAGCAGCGCAAGGCCTTTCCCCATCCCATGGCCCAGGAGATGGTGGCCATGGACTACGTGGACGAGATGGGGATCCTGGTTACCGTGGGCCCGCCCGATGCCGAGCAGATCATCGCCGCCGCCCACTGGCAGCGGGAGCCCAACGAGAACCTGGCCGAGGTGTCCTTCGCCGTGGGGGACCACTACCAGCGCCGGGGCATCGGCAGCTACCTGCTGCGCCTGATGGTCCGCCTGGCTCGGGAGCGGGGCATCCGCGGCTTCGTCGCCAGCGTCATCACCGGCAACACCGCCATGATGCACGTCTTCCAGAAAAGCGGCTATCGCATGGAGACCGAGTTCGAGGGGGGCGTCTTCTCCGTCCGGCTCTACTTCGATTAGAGGCCGGGGCCCACCCGGATCACCACCGGCCTCCCCACCGGCGACCGGATTACCTGCCCGTTGGCCCTCACCTGGTACTCCCTGGGGCCGGCGGCGATATCCAGGCAGCACCCCCGCAGCCGCAGCCCGGCCAGCGTGGCCTGCGGGGAGAAGGCGGGCAGCCGGGGGTTGATCACGATGTCCCCATTCGGCCGCACTCCCACCCCGAACATGCCAAAGATCACGCACTGCGCCCCCGCCGCCCCCCCGATGGAGCACTGCAGCGGGGTATCCCGCCGATAGTCCATGCAGTTGGCCACCTGCGAGTCCCCCCAATAGGGCAGCCGTTCGCCCAGCCACAGCATGCGCCCCAGGATATCCGCCGCCAGCTCTGCCCGGCCCGCCCGGTACAGCCGCTCCGCAATCTGCGGCGGGAAGGAAACATAACTCCCGCCCCCGCCATTATCAATGTCCGCCTGGTCATAGGCCGCGTCCAGCTTGGACATGCTGTGCATGCCCCAGGCCGACAGGAACTCCTGCTCGTTTAGGTGGCTGAGCAGGCCCTGCTCCTGGTCGCCGTCCAGCACCTCGCTCCCCACCAGCTTGAACATCTGCATGGTGTAACGCAGCTGCTTCCCCCCCTGCGGGTCCAGGTGGTGGAACCAGCCCTCCGCCGGGCTCCACATTTGCTCCCGCAGCAGCCGCTTCAGGACGGCCGCTCGCTCTTGTAGATACTGGGCCTCCCGGCCGGCCAGCCGGGCCAGGTGGTAGGCGGCCAGGTAGTTGTCATAGCGCCGGCCGTTCAGGTCAGGCAGGACGTAGTCATACCGCTCCTTGCCCCGCAGCTCCAGGTGGTGGTTGCCATCGCCGTAGTCTATCAGCGCCACCGGCCGGGCGGGGTCGTCGCCCACCAGGGCCTGGTGCAGGGCCCAGTCGAGAATGCTCTTGCCCGCCACCTCCTCCTGCAGAAAGGCGCTGTCCCCGCTCTCCAGCACGTAGTAGTAGATGGAGCGGATGATCTTCTCCTGGTTCACCGGGTACCAGGGACCAAAGGGCTCCCCGGTCAGGGGGCTGAAGGCAAAGTGCGCGGTCAGGTCCATGCGCAGGAACTGCTTGATGTGCTCCCGGCAGGCTGCCGGGTCGTACAGGGGCAGCACCTCCCAGGCCTCCCCGAAATCCCACAGGTAGCAGCACACGCAGCCCCCGTTGATGCTCCCCGTGGTGTAGCAGGGGTGCAGCATAAACTCGGGCACCTGCCACCGGTTGAGCAGCAGGTGCAGCAGCGAGCGGTAGTAGTAGCGCTCCAGGCGCGGGTCCGCCTCCAGCCGGGGCAGCCGGGCAAACAGGTCGGTCACTCGGGCCGCCCATTGCTGGCGGGCTTCTGCCAGCGCCCGCCGGGGGTCTGCCAGCACCTGGGCGCAGTCCCGGGCCGCCGTCTCCGGCTCGCCCAGGCCCACGCACAGGTAATGGGTGCGGCGCTCCCCGGCCCGCAGGGTGACCGCAGTCTCCCACTGCCCGCTGTAGCCTTCCCAGCGCAGGCCCGGCAGGTCGCTGGCCACCACGATGGCGCCCGCCTCATTGTGCCTGGTGAGCACCTGGCCCGCGCTGGCCAGCGCCGTCTCTCGGGTGGCGTTGGGCCGGCCAAACTCCCAGCTCTGCACCTGCTCCAGGCCGCCCTGCACTGCCACCTGCACCGGCAGGCGGCGTGCCTGCCGGGCCGCGTTCCCCAGGGTCACGGCCAGGATCACCGCTCGCCTCCCCGCCGCCAGCACCAGGGAGCTGGATACCGCCACTCCCTGCACCCTGCCCTGGCGCTCCACGGCAAAGGGCTGCCACCGGTAGCGGCGGGTGGGCACCCTTTCCCCGCATATCCGCACCTCCAGCAGGAAGTCGGAGCTGGCGTAGGGCGGCGCATACAGCCCGCGGCAGCTGAGCACCTCCCGGTAGGGCACGTTGGTGGTGAGCAGGCCGTTGATGATGCCCAGGTCGCCCTCGTCCAGGATGATGGCCTCCCCCTCCAGGGCGAAGACCTCCGGGCCGGGGCCGCGGCCTGCCGGCGCTGGCGCGGCCGCCCGCACCACGTGGATGCGCTCCACCTGGGGTCTCCTTTCCGGGGGTGGGGCGGCCCCTGCCCCCGCCGCCAGCAGCAGGGCCAGAGAAACCCAGGCCGTGCTGATGAGAGTCCGCATGGTGGCGCTCCCGCCGGGCTCAGCCTCGCCGCAGCCGGCGCACGTTCTCGGTGCGCACGGTGATGCCCAGGCGATCAAAATGCTCCAACACCGAGAGGGCATAGCGCCGGCTGGTCCCGGCCAGGTCACGAAAGGTGGCCATGCTGATCTCGCCCTGCTTGCCCAGGTGCTCCCGCAGCAGCCGCTCCGCCTGCTCGATGGCCGCCCGGTGGAATAGGGTGCCGTCGGGCACGCGCACCAGCACCCCGGTGTCGCACAGCAGCTGCCGCGCCTGGCGCACCCGCTCTGGAGCGGCCAGATGGCCGAAATCCTTCTCCGAGGGGCTGTTCATCCCTGCCTGGGCAAAGGCAGCCGCCAGCTTATCCAGCAGCACCTGCTCCTGTGCCGAGGGCCGCACCTGCCAGCCCCCCTGCGCCAGGTAGGGCCCCTGCTCCTGCAGCCGCTCCGCGCCCACCAGCCGGGACACCGCCAGCTCGATCACCTGCGGCGGCGCCGCCACCTCCCGCTGCAGGGCCGGCCGGTCTATGCCCAGGGCCAGGGGATGCCCCCCATGCCAGCGCTCGACTGCCCCCAGCACCGCTGCCTCCACCTCGGCCAGGCGCTCGGCGTGCACCCAGGCCTCCGGGCGCAGGGTGCGACATACCAGCCCTGCCTGCACCAGCTCCGCCAGCACCCCGGTGGTCTCCTCGGCGGTCAGGCCGGCCGCTTGCGCCAGCTCCGCCGTCGGCAGGCCGACCTGCCGCTTCAGCGCCAGCTCCACGCGACCCCGCCGGTCGCCCAGGGCGCTCTCGGCGGCGGCCAGGTCGGCCAGCACCCAGTCCTTCAAGGCCCGCCGCCGGCGCTCGCTGCAGCCCAGCACCACCCCGCCCCCGATGGTGCGCACGGGCGCCAGCGACCGCACCACGAAATGGTCTCCCGGCTGTACCACCACCGGCTGCTCAACTTGCAATTGCGCCAGGCCCCCCTCCCCGGGCGCCAGGGACTTACGGTCCAGCAGGCTGAGCCGGGCGTTGGTCTCGACGGTGCCCGTATGCAGCTTCACCGCGCTGCTCGCCCGCAGCGGCCCGCCCGCGCTGGCCAGATGGCGCAGCCGCACCTGGCAGAACAGGGCCGGCCGGAAGCTCCCCGGTGCCGCCGCCACCTGTCCCCGCCCCAGCTCCTGGTGGGGCACGTCGGCCAGGTTGATGGCCACGCACTCGCCCGCCCGCCCCAGCTGCGTCGTTTCCTGGTACACCTGCAGGCCCCGCACCCGCCCCCGCTGGCCGCCGGGCAGGATCTCCAGGGTCTCGCCCACCCGCACCGTGCCGCTCACTGGGATGCCGGTGATCACCGTGCCGAAGCCCTTCACTGTGAACACGTTCTCAATGGGCATGCGGAACGGCCCGCAGGCCGGCCGGGGCGTGATCTGCGCCACCAGCCGCTCCAGCTCCGCCCGCAGCTCGCCGATCCCCTCCCCCGTCACCGCCGACACGGGCACGATGGGCGCCTGCTCCAGGAAGGTGCCCCCCAGGAACTGGCGGATGTCCTCCGTCACCAGGGGCACCAGCTCCCGGGCCTTGTCCACCTTGGTGAGCGCCACCAGGCCGTGCCGCACCCCCAGCAGCTCGATCACCTCGAAGTGCTCCCGGGTCTGGGGCATGATGCCGTCGTCAGCGGCGATCACCAGCATCACCGCGTCAATGCCCGTGGCGCCGGCCACCATGTTGCGGATGAAGCGCTCGTGCCCCGGAACGTCCACGATCCCCACCTGCCGGTCCCCCAGCAGGCAGGGCGCAAACCCCAGGTCAATGGACATCCCCCGCCGCTGCTCCTCGGGCAGGCGGTCGGTGTTGCAGCCGGTGAGGAAGTGCACGAGGGCGGTCTTGCCGTGGTCAATGTGCCCGGCCGTGCCCAGCGTTACCGTCAGCCGCTGGGCCTGCTGGTCGGTCACGGCTGCTCCCTCTGGGGAGGGGCCCCGGTGCCCAGCGAGATCAGCCCCTGCGGGCAGCGCTGGCATTCCAGGCAGCGGATGCAGCCCCCGGCGCCCTCTGCCTCCAGGGGGTCCTCATCCAGCAGGCAGGCCCGCCCGCACACGCCGCATGCCACGCATTGGCTGCGGTCCACCCGCAGCCGCAGCAGGCTGAAGCGGTTAAACAGCGCCAGCCCCGCCCCGATGGGGCAGGCCAGCCGGCAAAAGCCCCGGCTCACAAACAGCATCAGCGCCAGGAAACCCACCAGGAAGGCGATGCGGATGGGGGGCACCGGGATGCCCTGCATGAGGCGCAGGGGGATGCCCGCCGTGGCCGTCCCGGCCGGGCACACCCCGCAGAAGAACCAGCGGGCCCCCGTGCCCACCGTGACCGCCGCCACCAGCACCATCACCACCAGCACCGCGTACTTGGCGCCGGCCAGCCAGCGGGGAGGGTGCCACCTCGGCACCGGGAGGCGGGCGAGCAGGTCCTGCAGCAGCCCGAAAGGGCATACCCAGGCACAGGAAAGCCGCCCCCACAAGGCGCCCACCAGCCCCCAGGTGCCCAGCACCAGGAAGGGGAAGATGCCCACCTCCGCCATGCTGCCGAAGGCGCCGATGGGACAGGTGGTGGCCGAGGCGGGGCAGCCGTGGCAATTGAGCACGGGCAGGCACAGGCCGCGAAAGCGGTACAGCGCCAGGGGGTTGAGCAGCACCAGGGAAAGGGCCTGGGTGGCGCGGCGCAGCCGGTGCCGCCGGTCGGTTTTGCTGGCAGCCCGCCGGGCTGCCGGGGTCACTTCACTCAAGTGGGGCACCCTTGCTCAGGGCCAGACGGCACCAGCGGCTGGTTGGCCTTGGGGATCAGGTGGTTGCTTGCCCATTCCACCAGGGTGCCGCCCGCCAGGTGCCGTGCCGTGATCCAGCCGTCGGGCTGCTGCACGGCCACGGTCACCGACTGCACAAAAGCGCCGTAATATGCCATGCTGGCGGATGCCAGCACCACCACCAGCAGTACCAGGGCTCGCGCCCGGCGCTTGCCCGCTGTCGCCTCCACGGCTTCCACCTCCCGGTGGCACGGTGGGTTGCTGATAACAGCTTAGGCGGTGGCGGCCCGGTTGGCAAGCCCCGCCGGCTACAGGCTGCTCAGGCCCAGCCGCCGGTACCACATCAGAACCGGCGCCCCCCCGAAGGCAACCGCCAGCCACACCGCCTCGTTGATCGCCTCCTCCCCGATCCCCATTTCCCGGGCCCCTTTCACCTGCACCCGGGCGCAGGGCTCACACCGGGCCAGCGCCGACAGCGCCACCGCCATCAGCTTCTTGCTGGCGGCGTCAATCGCCCCCGGCTGGTTGGCGGCCGCCATGAAGTCGGCAAAGGCGGCTGCCGCCTGGTCGGCCGTATCCGCCTGGCAGCAGCTTTCCTCGCCCTGGCAGCAGGCGGCCGCTTGCTCCTCTGCCTGCTGGCAGCACTCGTTCTCCTCCAACCTCGCTCCTCCTGTGTTCTCGATCCTGATCTTGCCTCCCCCGGCCACCACCTCGCCGATCTCTGCCTGCGGGCAGCCGGCTGCCGACAGGGCGGCCATTAGCGCCTCCACCTGCTCCGGCGCCACCGCCAACAGCAGGCCGCCCGAGGTCTGGGCGTCAAAGAGCAGGTCGCACATGGCCTCGCTCACGCCCTCTCCGGCTTCCCAGCGGCCGGCGGCGGCCTCCCGGTTGCGCTCGATCCCGCCTGGCAGCACCCCCTGCCCCGCCAGCTCCACCACCCCGGGCAGGAAGGGCACCCGGCTCCACTCGATCCGGGCTCCCAGCTCGCTCCCCTCCAGCATGTTGGCCAAATGCCCCACCAGGCCGAAGCCGGTGACATCAGTGCAGCCGCTCACGCCCACCTGCACCATCACCCGGGCCGCCGCCGCATTCAGGGTGCGCATGCTCTCCGAGGCCGCCTGCTGCCACTCCTTGCGCGCCCGCCCGATCTGGCCGGCAAAAGTGATCACCCCCGTGCCCAGGGGCTTGGTCAGCACCAGCCGGTCTCCCGCCCGGGGCGCCCCCTTGGCCACGATGCCCTCCTTCTCGATCAGGCCGGTCACCGCAAAGCCGCATTTCACCTCCGGGTCGTTGATGCTGTGCCCGCCGATCACCGCCACCCCCGCCTCCGCCATCTTGGCCACCCCGCCCGCCAGCATCCTCCCGGCCACCTCCACGGGCAGGCGGTCGGTGGGGAGGCCCACGATGGAGAGGGCGCACAGCGGCGTGCCGCCCATGGCGTAAATGTCGCTCAGGGAGTTGGCGGCCGCGATCTGCCCGAACTCGTAGGGGTCGTCCACGCAGGGGGTGAAGACATCCACCGTTTGCACCAGGCAGCGCCCGCCCTCCAGCTCAAAGACGCCGGCGTCGTCTCCCGCCGCCGCCCCCACCAGCACCCGCGGGTCCTCGCAGGCCGGCAGCCCGGCCAGCATCCGGCCCAGGTCACGCTGGTTCACCTTGGAGGCGCACCCGGCATTGCGCACCAGCGCGGTCAGGGCCACCGGGCCGGCCGCGGGCTGCTCCTCCCGCTCCCCCGCGCAGTGGCAGAGGTTGCGCTCCCGCAGCGCCGGGCAAGGGCAGGGCTGCTGGGGGTCGCAGATGCAGTGCCCCAGGGCCCGGGAGCGCGCCATCACCCGCCGCCGCTTCTCCAGGTCAATCATCGCCCCCCGCCTCCCGCAGGCGCCGCACCAGGTCCCCCAGCTCGCCGGGCTGCACGGTGCGCAAATCCGCCACTACCTTGCCCCGCACCCGCCGCACCAGCACCGGCGGCTCGCCCCCGCGCAGGCGCCGGGCCAGCTCCTCCTCGCCCAGGGAGCGGTGGCTCAGCTCCACTGCCCAGGAGGGGATCATCTGCCCCGGCAGGCTGCCGCTGCCCAGCTCCGCCTGCGAGGGCACCGCCGCCGCCTGCAGGCCGCCGCCGCCCTCCAGCTCCGCCGCCACCTTCTCCGCCCGCTCCCGCACGCCCTGGGCCGGCTCGCCCAGCATCCGGTACACCGGGTGCTCCCGCCGCAGCCGCTCCCCATCCAGGAAGAGCTGCAGCGTGGCCTCCAGGGCGGCCAGGGTGAGCTTGCCCACCCGCACCGCCCGCGCCAGGGGATGCTGGCGAATGCGGGCGATCGCCTCCCCGCGCCCGGCGATAATGCCGCATTGGGGGCCGCCGATCAGCTTGTCGCCGCTGAAAAACACCACCTCTGCCCCCGCCTGCACGCTCTCTGCTACCAGGGGCTCCCGCTCCAGGCCGAACTCCCGCAGGTCCACCAGGGCCCCGCTCCCCAGGTCATGCAGGCAGTAGATGCCCCGCTCCCGGGCCAGGGCCGCCAGCTCCGCCAGCGGTACCTCCTGGTGGAAGCCCACGATCCGATAGTTGCTCATGTGCACGCAAAGCAGGGCGGCGGTCTCGGCGGTGATCGCCTGCGCGTAGTCCCGCCGGTGGGTCTTGTTGGTGGTGCCCACCTCCCGCAGGCAGGCCCCGCTCTGCGCCATTACCTCGGGCAGGCGGAAAGAGCCGCCGATCTCGATCAGCTGCCCCCGCGAGACCACCACCTCCCGCCCCGCACACAGCGCCGCCAGCACCAGCATGGTGGCCGCCGCGTTGTTGCAGGCAAAGGTGGCGGCCTCTGCCCCCGTGAGGTGGCAAACCAGGTCCTCGGCTACCTGGTCGCGCTCCCCCCGGCCCCCGGTTGCCATGTCCACCGCCAGCCCGCAGTAGCGCTCGGCCACCCGCGCCGCCGCCTGCGCCGCCGCCGCCGGCAGCAGCGCCCGGCCCAGCCCGGTGTGCAGGATCACGCCGGTGGCGTTGATCATGGTGGGGATGCGGGTGGCGCGCCGGGCCCCATACCGCCCTTGCACCTGCCGGCAAACCGCCGCCAGGTCCGGGGGCTCACCCCCCCCGGCCCGCAGCCCGGCCCGCAGCTCCGCTACTACCTGCCGCGCCAGGCCGGCCAGCTCCGCCCGGGCCGCCTCGCCGTAGGCGCCGCTGGCGAGCAGGTGCTCGACCACTCTTCCCACGCTGGGCAAGCGCCGGAGCGCAGGGCTTGAGGGTTTACGGGGCGTTGCCGACAATGGTCAGCTCCCAGGGGAAGTGGCGGGAGCGCATGGGAATCGAACCCACCCGGGACTTTGCACAAGCCCCACACTGGTTTTGAAGACCAGAGGACCCACCAGGGCCCATCCGCTCCCGGCTGGTGGCGGGTGCCGTGCGGCATGCTCGTCTGGTGGGCAGGCCGCAGGCGCGCCCGGCTGGCTCAGCGCAGCTCGTCGGTAGGCTGCTGCCAGTCGTGGCCAAAGGAAAGCTGCTGCAGGTGCTGGCGAGCGATCTCCTTGCCCGCGTTCTCGCTTGCAGGTTGCGTAGCATGGGGCGGCACTCCTCCGGAGCTGCCGGCAGCACTGCCGCCTCAGCCACCGCCTGGCCCACAGCCCGCTGCCGCCAGGCAAAGTGCCCCCAGACCCAGGCCCACCATCCAGTATCTCATCGCTACCTCTCTCTTGCGGCTCACGCACCCGCTATCGTTAAGTTACCGCAGATGCCCGCCCTCGGTCAACCTTGCAGCCGCTTTTCCACCGTCTCCAGCAGGGCCTCCAGGCGCAGCCGCACCCGCGCCTCGTCCGCCTCCCCATAGCCGCATTCCAGCTTCAGGTAGGGCAGGCCGTGCTGGTCGCGCACCCAGTCGGCCACTTGCCGGCTTTCCACGTCATAGGTCAGGCAACTCGTCCATACGTGGTCTATCACCGCCTCTACCTGGTATTCCCGGATCAGGCGCGAGATCTGCTCCAGGCGCCGCTGGTTGGGGGTCATGCAGGAGCAGGGGAGCTGGTAGTATTTCCAGGCGATGGCGCCCACCAGGTCGTCCGCTGCCTCCTCCACGGGCAGCAGGTGGGGCTTGATGCCGGTGCAGGTCTCCTGCGCCACCACCACTCCCCCCGCCTCCTCGGCGATGCGCACCACCTTCTCCGCCCCGTGCGGGGAGGGGACGCCGGTCACCAGCAGCCGGGGTCCCTCCAGCCCGGCGCCCGCAAACCGGCGCGCCGCCAGCAGCTGTGCTGCCTCCCGCCAGGCCGCCAGGTCGCACGGGCAGCCCGCCACCAGACTGCGCAGCTCCAGGTACTCCAGGCCGGTGATCACCGTGGGCGGCTTGGCGTAATCCGCCAGGGCCAGGCGGGCGGCCCGCTCCTCGTTCATGGTGCGGACGGCCTGGCGCAGCCCCTCCTGGGTGATGGGCACGCCGAACTCGGCCTCCAGCCGCTCCCGGAAGCGCACCACCTCCTGCCGCCAGTGGGCAAAGGCAGGCTCGTCGTCGCTCTTTTGCGTCAGCTCCAGCAGGTGCAGGCGGCGCTCCCTGGCCAGGAGCTCGTACATCTTCTTCTTGCCGTCGCAGGTGGTCTCGGCCACCAGCAGGGAGGCCATCTCCAGGAACGGGTTGGCCTGCTCCTTGTGGTAGCCGTAGCTGGACTTGATCAGGGGGCAAAGCCCGGCCGGTAGGTCGGCCTCGGCGGGGGCGATCATCTCCTCCGCCCCGCCGCACATGCACACCGGCACCCCACCCGCCGCCAGGATCAGCTCCCGGGGCGTGTACTCGCAAAAGATGCCCACAATGGGCCGCCCTGCCTCCTGCTGGACCTCGCAGTAGGCCAGGCAGTTCTCCACCATCGCCGCAAAGCGCGGCGATAGCGCACTGCCGCCCGCGGGGCCGGCAGGCGGCTTGCCCTCCGAGCACTTCATGCCTCAACCTCTCCGCCGCCGCCGCCCTCGACCCGCCTCGGTATCTGCGCCGGCTAAGGTGACGCCAGCAGCGCCGGCAGCAGGATCACCACCACCGTGCCCAGCACCAGCACCAGGCCCGCCAGCGCCCAGCGCCGTCCCGTCCCCAGCGCCAGGGCCACAATATTCAGGATAAAGGCGATCGGCGGCGCCCCCAGTATGGTCAGCCCTGCCAGGGCTGAAGTGGACGACCCTCACCCCGGCCGGAAGGCGATCAGGTACGCCAGCGCCCCCGGCGCCAGCAGCGAAAACGCCAGCCCCACCTTGCCCAGCGTCGGGCTGCGCCGCCTGGGCGTTGCCTCTGGTTCCGGTATCTCCGGTAGGTCCATGGTCTGCTCCCTTTCCCGTCGTCTCGGCGGCCTATCCACACGTCCTACGTACTTAGACCCCGCCTCCGCCCCCGTTGTCACGCCCCAGGGCGCGCCGGTAGGCATCCCGGGTAGCCTGCGCACAGCGCTCCCAGGTAAGTTCCGCCGCCCGCTGCCTGCCCCGCTCCCGCAGCCGGCTGCGCAGCTCCTGGTCCAGGCAGACCTGGATCAGCCCTTGGGCGATGGCGTCCCCGTCTGTGGGGTCCACCAGCACCGCCGCCCCCGCCGCCACCTCGGGCAGGGCGGAGCGGTCGGAGGTGAGGCAGGGCACCCCCATCGCCATCGCCTCCAGCAGGGGCAGCCCAAACCCCTCGTAGAGCGAGGGCAGGGCCAGGGCGGTCGCGTGCTGGTACCAGGCCTGCAGGTCCTGGTCGCTCACCGCCCCGGGCAGCTTGAGCCGTTCCCCCACCCCGCAGCGGGCAGCCACTGCCGCCAGGTCCTCGTGCTTCCAACCGGGCACGCCGGCCAGGCAGAGGTCAAAGCCGCCCAGGGCCTGCCCGGCCCGGGCGAAGGCCTCGATCAGGCGGGGGTAATTCTTGCGCGGCTGCAGGGTGCCCACTCCCAGCACGTAAGGACGGCCGCCGTTCAGGTGCGGCCTGGGTGCCGCCGCCGGCGGCACCTGGGAGCCGGCTCCCAGCAGGGTGACCGTCATCCGCTCTGGGGCCACTCCCTGCAGCTCTATCAATTCCCGGCGCGTGAAATCAGAGATGCAAATGATGTGATCTGCCCGCCGCAGGGCCGGCAGCCAGGTCCGGCGCAGCAGGGAGACCATCTCCGGCGTGAACCACTCCGGGTTGCGCACAAACGACAGATCGTGCATCGTCACCACGCACGGGCAGGGCAGCCAGGGGGGCAGTGCCGCATAGGGGAAGTGCACCAGGCGGCACCCCCGCCGCAGCAGCGTCCAGGGCAGGTACATGGTGAGCCACAGCGGCACCTGGGCGGAAATGGTCTCCACCCCGGGGAACTGAACCCCCTCTTGCGGTGCCCCCCGCCGCAGCGCCAGGTACCGCTCCTCCCCTTCCAGCCGCCCCAGGGCCCCCACCAGCTCCTGGATGTAGCGGGGGATGCCGGTGGTCACGCCCCGCAGCGCCGAGATGTCAATGGCAATGGTGGCGCCCATCCGCCCTCCCTCTCCCCCGCTTATCTTTATAACAGATTATGACCTGGCCCACCATCTTACCTGCCCCTCGGCCAAGGAAGCTGCCCGCGCCTGCCGAACTAAAGCCATGGTTACCCCGCCGGCGGGGCAACCAGACCACTCGGCGGGGAAGGCCATGATTGAAGGCGTAAAGATCACCAAGCTCACCAAGCTCGTGGATGACCGCGGCTACCTGATGGAGATCCTGCGCTCGGACGACGCGGATTTCCAGCGCTTCGGTCAGGTCTATGTCACCGTCTGCCTACCTGGCATGGTGAAGGCCTGGCACCTGCACCGCCGCCAGACCGACTACTTCTGCATCATCCGCGGCGCGGCCAAGATCGGGCTCTATGACGGCCGGGAGGGGTCACCCACCTACCGGCAAACGCAGACGGTGTACCTGAGCGAGCTGGAGAGCTGCCGGCTGCAGATTCCGCCCGGGGTCTGGCACGGCCAGATGGCCCTGGGCGGCGAGCCCTGCTACCTGTTGAATGTGCCTACCGAGCTGTATAATTACCAGGACCCCGACGAGGTGCGCAGGGACCCCTTCGACAACGACTTCGGCTATGACTGGCTGCCCAAGAGCAGGTAGCGGGAGAGGCAAGTGAACCTACTGGTCACCGGTGGCGCTGGCTTCATCGGCAGCAACTTCATCCACTGGATGCTGGCCCGCCACCCCGACTGTCGCATCGTCAACCTGGACAAGCTCACCTACGCCGGCAACCTGGAAAACCTGCAAGAGGTGGAGGGCGACCCCCGCTGCCGCTTCCTGCAGGGTGACATCTGCGACCCCCAGGCCGCCGCCGAGGCGATGGCGGAGGCGGAGCTGGTGGTCAACTTCGCTGCCGAAAGCCACGTGGATCGCTCCATCGAGGACCCGGAGGCCTTCCTGCGCACCAACATCATGGGCGTGCACACTCTGCTCCTGGAGGCGCGGCGGCGACAGGTGCGGCTGTTTGTGCAGGTGAGCACGGACGAGGTGTACGGCAGCATCGCCCAGGGCGCCTTTGCCGAGACCGATCCCCTCACCCCCTCCAGCCCCTACTCGGCCAGCAAGGCCGCGGGTGAGCTGTTGGCTCGCTCCTTCTGGATCACCTACGGGCTGCCCGTGCTGGTGACCCGGGCCACCAATAACATCGGCCCCTACCAGTACCCGGAAAAGGTAGTGCCCCTGTTTGCCACCAACGCCCTGCAGGACCAGCCGCTGCCCCTCTACGGCGACGGCCAGCAGCAGCGGGACTACCTGCACGTGGCCGACCACTGCGCCGCCCTCGATCTCTTGCTCTCCCGCGGCCAGCCCGGTGAAATCTACAACATCGGCGCCGATAACCACCTGTGTAACCTCGATATGGCCCGCCTGGTGCTCCAGATCACGGGCAAGCCCGCCTCCCTGCTCCAGCATGTGGCCGACCGGCCGGGTCACGACCGCCGCTATGCCGTCAACTCCGCCAAGCTGCGCGCCCTGGGCTGGGCACCCCGCTGCGACGCCCAGGCCGCCCTCCGCATCACCGTGCGCTGGTACATGGACCACCCCCAGTGGTGGCAGCCCATCAAGTCGGGCGCTCGCTACCAGGAATACTACCGGAGAACTTACGCCGGCCGCTGATCCGGCCGGCGTTTGGCGGCCCCCGGGGCCGCATACAGGTGAATTATGCCGAAAGTACTGCTCACCGGCGGCGCCGGGTTTATCGGGTCTCACGTGGCCGAGCTGCTGCTCTCCCAGGACTGGGAGGTGGTGGTCCTGGACGACCTCTCCACCGGCAAGCGGGAGCACGTCCCCGCCGGCTGCAAGTTCTATCACCTGGATGTGCGGGACGCCTCCCTGGCCGACCTGGTCGCCTACGAGCAGCCGGACTATGTCTCCCACCAGGCGGCGCAGATGAGCGTCATGCGCTCGGTTGCCGACCCCGCCTTTGACGCCAGCGTCAACATTCACGGCCTGCTTAACCTGCTCCAGGCCTGCCTCGCCCACCGCGTCAAGAAGGTGGTCTTCGCCTCCACCGGCGGCGCCCTCTACGGCGACCCGGACCCCGCCCACCTGCCCTGCCCGGAGTCCCACCCCATCCTGCCGCTCAGCCCCTACGGCATCACCAAGATGGCCTGCGAGCACTACCTGCGCTTCTACCGTGCCACCCACGGCCTGCCCTATCTCGCCCTGCGCTACGGCAATGTTTACGGCCCCCGCCAGGACCCCCACGGCGAGGCCGGGGTGGTGGCCATCTTCTGCGGCGCCATGCAGGCCAGGCAGCCGGTGAAGCTTTTCGGCCGCGGCGAGCCCACCCGGGATTATGTGCACGTGCGCGACGTGGCCGAGGCCAACCGCCTCGCCCTGCTTTCTCACCTGGAAGAAGGCGCCTTCAACATCTCCACCGGCCGGGAGACCTCCGTGCAGGAGATCTTCCGCATCCTGGCCGACTACTACGGCTACAACGTGGCGCCAGAGCTGCTCCCCCTGCGCCCCGGCGAGGTGGCCCGCATCGCCCTGGATGGCGCCGCCGCCCGCCAGGCCCTGGGTTGGCAGCCCCAGGTGGAGCTGCAGGCGGGGCTGCTGGAGACCGCCCACTGCTTCCGCCAGGCCGCGGGCTAAGCTCCCCTTCGTGTATCCCGGTGCCCGGCCGGGAATACTGTGTTGGGGCGCCGCCTCGCCCGCCTGGGCAGGTCCCCACCCTGGCCCCGTCGTACCATTAGCAAACCGTTCCCGCGGGAGGCCTTATGCGCGTACTCATCACCGGCATCACCGGCTTTGTGGGCAGCCACCTGGCCGACCTGCTGCTGGATCAGGGCCAGACCGTGATCGGCACTGCCCGCTGGCGCAGCTCTACCGCCAATATCGAGCATATCCAGGACCAGGTGGAACTGGTGGAATGCGACCTGCGGGACGCCGCCGGCGTGCGCGACGTGCTGGCGGACACTCGCCCCGACGGCATCTTCCACCTGGCCGCCCAGTCCTTTGTGCAGGCCTCCTGGCGCAGCCCCCAGGAAACCATTTCCACCAACATGCTGGGCCAGGTAAACATCATGGAGGCCCTGCGTGACCTGGGCATGAACCCGCCTATGCTTATCGCCGGTTCCTCGGAGGAATACGGCCTGGTGCGGCCGGACGAGGTGCCCATCACCGAGGACAACCCCCTGCGCCCCCTCAGCCCCTACGGCGTGAGCAAGGTCGGCCAGGACCTGCTCGCCTTCCAGTACCACAAGTCCTACGGCATGCACCTGATCCGCTGCCGGGCCTTCAACCACACCGGTCCCCGCCGGGGCAAGGTGTTTGCCGAGAGCAACTGGGCCTACCAGATCGTGGAAATGGAGAAGGGCCACCAGGAGCCCGTGCTCCGGGTGGGCAACCTGGAGGCCAAGCGGGACTATTCCGACGTGCGAGACATGGTGAAGGCATACGCCCTGGCCCTGGAAAAAGGAGAGCCGGGCGAGGTCTATAACCTGTGCAGCGGCCACACCTATGCCATGAAGGAGATCGTGGACCTGCTGCTGGGCATGACCAAGCTCCGGGTGCGCATGGAAACCGACCCCGCCCGCCTGCGCCCCTCCGATGTGCCCGTGCTGCTCGGGGACTACAGCAAGTTCCACCAGCGCACCGGCTGGAGCCCCCAGATCCCCCTGGCACAGACCTTGCGCGACCTGCTCGAATACTGGCGGGCCCAGTGACGGCCCCCGCGGGAGAGAGGCATGATCGTTAAATCCTGGGCCCCCAATCGCATCTTGGACTTCGGCGGCTGGACCGACACCTGGTTCGCCCACAACGGCCATGTGCTCAACTTTGCGGTCTCACTCTTCGCCCAGGCCATCGTGCGCACCCGCGCCCGCCCGGGGGTGAGCATCACCGCCCAGGACTACGGCGAGGTGATCGAGCTGGACAACGCCCACGCCGCCCCCTATGACGGCCGCCATGACCTGCTCAAGGCGGCGGTGCGGGTGATGGGCATTGATAAGCTGGACGTGTATGTCTATTCCGACGTGCCCCCCGGCTGCGGCACCGGCTCCTCGGCCGCGGTTTCCGTGGCCTTGCTGGGGGCCCTCGCCATGGTCGCCGACCGCCATTACACCCCCCACGAAGTGGCCGCCCTCGCCCATGAGCTGGAAACCAAGGAGCTGGGGATCGAGTCCGGCGTGCAGGACCAGATTGCTGCCGCCGTGGGCGGCATCGGCTTCCACACCATTGACCCCTACCCCCGGGTGATGTCCTCCCCCGTGCGCCTGCATGATGACGTGATCTGGGAGCTGGAGAGCCGCCTGCTGCTGGTTTACACCAGCCAGCGCCGCCTCTCCGGGGAAGTGCACAAGAAGGTCATCACCGACTACCAGGCCGCCTCGCCCGCGGTGGTGGCCGCCATGTCCACCCTGCGGGAAACCCCTCGCCAGGCCGCCGCCGCCCTCTACCGGGGCGATTTCGTGGAGTTTGCGGCGCTCATGAACTGCAACAACGAGGCCCAGAAATCCCTGCATAAAGACATCGAAACCCCGCAGATCGCCCAGATCGAATCCCTGGCCCGGGAGGCGGGCGCCCTCGGCTTCAAGATCAACGGCGCGGGAGGCGGGGGCTCGGTCACCATCCTTGCTGCCGCCGAGCGCCGCCGGGAAGTGGCCGACGCCATCCGCCAGGTGGGCACCTACCAGATCCTGCCCTTCAACCTGGATTTCCAGGGGCTGCGGGTCTGGGAGTCCAAGCGCAGCGATTAGCCGGTCGCCCGCTCCCGCTGCACCTGCTCCAGCCGCGCCCTGATCAGCTTCCCCACCGCCGCGGGGGAAAGCTGCTCCCGCACCGTGCGCGCCCCCGCCGCTGCTACTGCCGCCGCCGCCGCCCGCTGCTCATACACCTGGCGCATCAGCCCTCCTGCCGCCGCCAGGTCTGGCTCCGCCCATTGCCAGCCCTGCCGGTAGGGCCCGTGGTCCCGGTCTATCTCCACCAGGCGGTAGGGCACCAGGTACGAGTTATCCGGCTGCATAAAATCCAGGTTGCCCGAATAGGCGGTGGCGATGGCCGGCTTCCCCAGGTACATCGCCTCCGCCAGGGTCAGGCCGAAGCCCTCTGAGCGGTGCAGCGATACGTAGCAGTCGGCCCCGGCCAGCAGGGCGTTGAGCGCCGGCCGGTCCAGGTAGCGGTCAATGATGGTCACCTGCCCACGCCGGGCGGCCTCCCTCAGCCGGCGGTGGTACTCCGGGTCCCGGCGGCTGTCCGTCGCCTTCAGCACCAGGTGCGCCGGCTCCCCGGGGGCAAAAGCCTCCTGGAAGGCCTGCAGCAGGCCCAGGGGGTGCTTGCGCTCGGCATAGCTGTAGTAGTCGAAAATGAACAGGAACCGGAAGTGGCCGCTGGGCACCGCCGCCAGCTCCTCCGGCGCCTGCCCTATCTCGCCCACCTCCACCGCCAGCGGCACCCGGGTCACCGGCACCGGCGCCGCTCGGGCCACGCAGGCCTGCACGAAGCGGGACCCCACCCACACCTCGTCCAGGTAGCCGAAGGCCTCCTGCCATTCCGGTGGGAAATGCTCCAGCTCCCAGAACCAATAGCCGATGTTGTACCGGGGGAAGTAACGGTGCTCGCCCAGCCGGCCCAGCACCTCTGGCATGGGCTCGGGGTTGAGGTGGATGAGGTTGCACCAGTAGGGGTTGCCGGCCGGCAGGTCCCGGCAGGAGCGATCACCCCGGCGCTGGCCGGGGTCGCTTTCCAGGGGCACGGCCGCCACTGGCATCCCGGCCGCCTGCAGGGCGCGCACCGTGGCCCGCGCCGCCTCCCCCAGGCCGCTTTCCGTGTGCAGGTAGCCGATTACGTTGGCACCCAGGGCGCCCTCCAGCCTGCGCCCTGCCCCCGGCAGCGGCCTGCCCCGGGGCCGCCGCCCCCAGCGCAGCCGGTCGCGCAGCGCCCCCGCTGCCTGCTGCCCCAGCAGCCGGCGCGCCGCCCGCCCCAGGCCCAGGCTGGCCAGCGCCCGCACCAGCCGCGCCCGCCCGGTTTGCCTTTCCTGGCCCCGCTCGCTCATCTTGGCTCTCTCAGTAAAGCTGGTGCAGCAGCAGCTCGGGCGAGGGCAGCGCCTGGCGCAGGATCTCCTCGTCCCCCCGCGCTGCCGCCGGGCGCCCCCGGCGTGCCGCCGGCACCCGCCACAGCCTGCCCAGGGCCATCGCCAGCCCCCAGGCCCAGCAGCTCGCATATCCGCCCCGCAGCGCCCGCAGCCCCCGCCAGGGCAGCCGCAGCAGGTGCCTGGCCAGGATCGCCCGGCCGCAGTTCTTCCAGGTGAAAAGGTACAGGTTTTTCCAATTCACCGCCCGGTAGTAGTGGGGACGGTGCCAGCGCTGGATGGTGGCGCCGTGCTGGTGCTGCATCACCGCCTGGGCATCAAATGCGATCCGGTACCCCGCCCGCCAGGCATTCCAGCCCAGGTCAATGTCCTCCCAGTAAAAGGGCCGGTACAGCTCGTCAAAGCCGCCCAGCTCCCGCAGCAGCCCGGCCCGGAACAGCCCGCCCCCTGCCGGCGCGTCCAGCCCCCAGCGCACGCCCTCCTGGTGCTCAAAGCCCTCCGGGTGCTCGGCCCCGCAATAGCCGCAGCGGTAGCAGCCCTCGCCAGCCGGAGTGTGGTAGTTGCCGCCCACCGCAAATAGGTCCGGCTGGCTCTGCAGCCGCTCCACCAACCGCCCCAACGCCCCGGGGGTGAGCAACATGTCGTTGTTGAGCAGCAGCACCAGCTCCCCCTCCGCCTCCCGCAGCCCGGCATTGCAGGCGGCCGCAAACCCCCGGTGCGCCCCTGCCACCACCCGTACCTGCGGGTGCTCGGTGGCAAGCCAGGAGGCGGTGCCGTCGCTGCTGCCATCGTCCACCACGATCACCTGGTGCTGGTAAGCTGCCAGCTCGCTCACCAGGGGCGGCAGGCAGGTCGCGAGCAGGTCCTTGCCGTTGTAGGAAGGGATGATGGCGCTGATGCTGTCCTGGAGCATAGCTGGAGTATATCCTATCTGCCAGGGGCGGAAAAGCCCGTCCGGGGGCAGGGCGGTGCGCCGCTGCGGGGAGGAGGGCGGGCGCACGGGCGGTGAGCCCTACAGAACCCCGTAGGGCAGGAGTGACCTCTTGCCCCTTCCCGCCTCCTACCCTCGTCCCCCTCTGATCATTCCGAGGCGGCCGCCCCGCGGCCGACGATGAATCCCGCTCCCCTCTGGTCTCCCCCCTCCTCGGCCTCTACTCCCTGGGGCCTTGCATCGTCCAAGTAGAGCCACCGGGGCGATGGAATGGCACCAGCGATTCTCTGACGGCTTGCATTTCCCTCACTTGTCTCTGCCGTACGTCCCAACAGTGGCCAGCGGTGATGTTCCAGACCACGCCCTCAAAATCTTCCACCAGCCAGACTTGCAAGCATAGCCAGGAGAATAACTCGATAGTCGCGACGATGTCCTTCTCATGTCGTTTCCACTGTAATGCCATGGTGTGGAATGGACCCTTCTTCCCACGATGCACGGTAGCTTTGGCGAACCGAGGCTCCGAGTTCTGCGTCTCGCCCAAGACGAAGTGCCGTACTGGATCAAACGCAGAGGACATGATCCACTCTGCTCGTCCGTGACATTTCGATTGGACGACATAGGCCAGGTAGTTGAAGGCAATCTTCGCCATGCAGCGTTTCACGAGAGCATCCTGCAGCTCATGAACTTCGATTTGAGGCAAGTCTGGGGAAAGGACGACAGGTGCGCGCCGCGAAAAGCGTTTCAGTTGAATGCCGAACCTGGCGACAGTAGCTAGTGCCTGCTCGAGGGCTCCCGGTCCGGACTCGACTATCTCCGCCTGAGACCGGTCTAGCGAGGCATCCGAGATAGCCGCTTCGATCTCATCCAGCCTAAAGTACCTGTATGATCCGCCCCGTACAGGAACAGGGAAGCCTACTTGGGTCACCACTTTCAGCTGGTAGCCCACTCCATCAGGAGCCGGCTGCACGTCCAATGCTTGGCCCTTGTACCGTAAGTCGAAACGACTGCGAGGAGGTAGGGGACCTCTGCGGGTATCCTTCTTGGTACCATACAGGTAGCGCAGCAACCCCAAGAACGAGTCCTTAACAAGCGCGGGCTCAAGTTCGCGACTGAAGTAATGGTTGCAGGTGCTGCACACGCACCGGATGCAGAGGTTGGTCCCTCTGAAACCATGCGTGAACGCGTACGGTATGACGTGCTCACGCGGCACCCGGCCGGTGAGAGGCGACTTGCAGTATATGCACCGCGACGCGATCATCATCTCGGTCCCATTGCTTTGAGCCATTCTGGTATTTCGGGAGTTCGCTCCCGAAATCGCCCCCGCCTCCCTAACCCACTAAGTCAAATGCGCACAGCCCCGCGGTTCGGCGGCGGAAATGGCGTCGAACCGCTGCTGGCGTTCTCGATCTCGGTTCTGCAGGACGAGCGTCTTGCGACACGCGTAGTGTCGGTTCTGCGTCGGTCTGGCAGATATGGAACAATATGCGCCCGCCGCCAATCTAATGGCCGAGACTCTCCATGCTGAACGAAGTGCCGTCCTTACACGAGAACAGACCACTGGCCTACTGCGTGCGCCCGCTCGCAAGGCTGCGCTGCAAACTGCGGTCGCGGCGGGTCCGCATCGCGCTGCTGGTGCTCGTGGGCATAGTGGCCTGGTACCTGGTCGCGCTCGCCACTCAGAAGGACGCCATACGTCAGGCGGTGTTCCGGCATCAGATCAGCCCCTTCTCGCCCCACAATGACGTCTACTACCTGTCGATCGAGGGACAGCGGGATCCATCAGCGTGGCTGCTCGCCCAGTTCAGGGGGAGCAGCAACCCTTCGGTCCTCCCCGCCTCACAGGCGCCGCCTCACATGGGGGCAAGCGACCTCATCCCAACCCCTGCTCCCGCCGAACGTCGCCTCGCCATACTTAGCATAGACCGCATCAACCTCGTGCTGCCGTTCCTGGCAGTCGTTGACGGACGCTGGTACGAGGCGCCGTTATCAGCCTCGGGCACGACCTACGTCGTCATCTGGATCGGTCGCGGCTGGACGGTCTGCTGGGCGAGGTTGAACTGGATGTCTTGACGCCCGCCGCCTCGCCCGCGGCAAGCGCCTCCCTGCCCTCGCCCCTGCGCGAGGGTGGGCCCGAGGGCTACGCCAGGATCGCCGCAAACCGCCTGGCCGCCTCCTCCGCCCGGGGGTCGGCCGACATGGGGATGGCGTCGTAAATGGCCAGCGCCTTCGCCCAGTACTCCCGGCGGATGCGCTCCCGGTCGGGCGCCGGCCCCGCCATTTCGGCAAAGCGCCGGGCAAACCACAGCAGGTCCTGCCGATATGCCTCCGGGTCCGGGAACAGCGGCAGCTCGCACCCGCTCATGTCCGCCGCCTCCAGGCGCTCCACCATCTCCCGGTACTTGCCCGCCAGCACCTGCCGCGACCACTGCCGCCGCGGGTAATGCCCCCACCCCTCTACCACCTCAAAGGCCTCCCACAGCTCCCCCAGCAGCTCGTGCTCCTCCCCGAACACCCGCCGGCAAAACTCCCGGGACACCAGGTCCGGGTCGGCGTCCGGCTCCTGGAACAGCCGCCCGGCCGCATACAGGCTCAGCAGGTTCAGCTTGGGGGTCATCGTGTAGCTCATCCCGCCCCGGTAGGGGGCCGCCGCTCGCTCCTCCCGGCGCCGCTGCGCCATGCGAGGCAGTCGCCAGTGCGGGTAGCACACCAGCTCCCCCTCCGCCAGCGAGTAGTCCCAGGTGGTGATCGGCCGCAGCTTGGCCACCTCCCGGGCCCAGGGCCGGGCGTCGCCCCCCAGGGTGGCGTGGCCGTCCGGGCTGAAGCCCAGGTTGATCGCCACCATCATCTCCTGCGGAAACTCGCTCAGCCGCCGCAGCAGGTACTCCATGGCCGCTCGCGCTCGTTCCGGGCCGCCGTTCCAGATGTGGGCGGGCGCCTGTGGGGTGGCAAACCGGGGATCAATCACCATCTCCCACGAGCCGTCCCACCCCGGCGTCTCCCGCAGGTCCGACCCCCAGCCCGAAAACGGCGTGCCCCAGGTCCCCAGCTCCAGCCGTGCCTGCGGGCGCTCCTGGGCCGCCATCTCCGCCAGCTCCAGCGCCAGGTCCACAAAGGTCTCGTGCGTGCAGCCGTTGCGGTTGCAGCCCCCGGGGTCGCCGGGAAAGATGCCGATGATGTCCGTCCCCTCCAGCTCTCCTAACCAGTGCCGCCATAGCGCCGCTATCAGCGCCTTCTGCTCCCCCTCCCGGGGACAGGCGAACCGCCACCCCGGCCCGATGGTGTTGGGCGCGTTCAGCACCTTCATCTGCAGCCCCTCGCCGTGCGCCAGCTCGGTTACCCGGCGCATGGTGGCCGCAAAGTCGCCATAGCTGCCCCCGCCCTGCAGCGCCGGTTGGTCGAAAAGCGTGGGCGCCAGCCAGTACTCGAAGCAGGTAAACCCGAAGGCCCGCAGCATGCGCAGGAATTGCCCCCAGTCCGCCTTCGTCCACCGGTTGGGCGCCCCCGGGTAGAGCACGTTCACGTTCCAGCTGTTCTGCAGGTGCTCGCCGAAGTTCACGTAGCACGCCCGGTGGCGGAAATGCCCGTCCTCCGGCATCCTCCCCTCCTCTTGGTCAGCAGCGGCGATTCGTGATATAACTTCCGGCGGCGCCGGCAATAGCCTGCCCCTCCAGCCATGAGAGCTCACCCTCCTGGAGCGCACCGAGCACCACTGATCACCCGCCAGCGTGGGCCAGGATGCGCTCGCAGATCTCGTCCACCGCCGCCAGGGGCAGGTGCGAGTACATGGGCAGCGCCAGGCTGCAGGCACTGAGCCATTCCGCCACCGGCAGCCCCCCGCATGCCGGCGCCAGCTCCCGAAACAGCGTCTGCTGGTGCAGGGCCGGGTAAAAGTAGCGCTTGGTCTGAATGCCCTCGTCCTTCAGCCGCTGGTAAAGCTCGTCCCGGCTGATGGGCGCCGCCGCCGGGTCCAGCAGCAGCACCAGGTAGTTGCGGCACGACACCACCTCCTCCGGGATATGCTGGAACCCTGCCCCCGGCAGGCCCGCCAGCCGCTCCCGGTAGCGGGCCGTCACCGCCGCCCGGTGGGCAATCCAGCGCTCCATCCGCGCCAGCGACCACCGCGCCACCAGGGCGTTCACCTCCCCCATGCGCGCCGATAGCCCCAGGTAAGCCATGTCCTCCCCGTCCGGCGCCTTGCCATAGTCCCGCATGCCGCGCAGCCGGCCGGCCAGCTCCTCGTCGTTGGTGGTGATCAGGCCCCCCTCCAGGGCGGTCACCACTTTGGTCGGGCTCATGCTGAATACCTCGCCCCGGCCAAAGCCGCCCAGCGCCTGCCCCCGGTACGAGCTGCCCAGCCCCTGCGCACTGTCGTAGATCAGGGCCAGGCCGTACTTGTCCGCCAGCCTCTGGTAGGCCGCCAGGTCCCCCGGTACCCCGAAAATGCACACCGGGTAGAGAGCCGCCGTGCGCGGCGTCACCAGGGCCTCTGCCGCCGCCGCGTCCAGGGTGAAGCTCTTGGGCTCGCTGTCGCCAAAGACGGGCCGCAGCCCGTTCCAGAGCAGCGCCTGGGCGGTGGCGGCGAAGGTGAAGCTGGGCGTGATCACCTCGCCTCCCGCCGGCAGCCCCAGCGCCCGGATCAGCAGCATCAGGCCGCTGGTGCCTGAGGAGACGGCAACCGCATGCCTCACCCCGGTGCGGGCGCAGACTTCTTGCTCCAGGGCCGCCGTCTGCGGCCCCACCGTTACCCGCCCGGAGGCCAGGATGGCCCGCAGCTCCCCCTCCAGCTCGCTCACCTCGGGAAGAGTCGGGCAGACGATGGGGTAGCGCATCGGGGTCATGCCGCACCGCTCCTTTCCCTGCCTGTCATGCCCACCCCCAGGGCAGGAGCTCGCCTCCTGCCCAATCTCCCTCTCCCTGAGCCCACACTCCCTCTCCCCCTGGGAGAGGGTGGGGGTGAGGGCTGATCCCCCGTAGGGCAGGAGCTTGCCTCCTGCCCATTTGGCCCCTACGGCCTCTGCAGGGGCCGCGCCGGCACCCCCACTACGGTCACGCCGGCGGGCACGGACCGGGTGACGCAGGCCCCGGCCCCGATCACCACGTCATCGCCGACTACCAGGGGCTCTTCCGGCGTGCCGTTGATGATCACCGCCCCCGTGCCCACATACACCCGCTGCCCCAGGTGCACGCAGCCCGAAACGTGCACCCCCGGCGCCAGGGTGGCGTAGTCGCCCGCCACGACATCGTGCCCCACCGTGCAGTCCAGGTTGATCTGCACGTGCCGGCCCAGGGTGATGTTGACGGTCAGCATGTTGCCGGCGCAGATCACCGTGCCCGGCCCCACCTGCACCCACCGGGACATCTCCGTCCGAGGGTGAATCAGCGTGGCGAACTCAAATCCCGCCGCCGCCGCCCGCTCCGTCACCGCCTGGCGCACCCGGGGCGAGCCGATGCCCGCCACCAGGGCCGCCTGGGGAAAGCGCCGCCGGGCCTCCTCCAGCCCCAGCACTGGAACGTCCAACAGCTCGCCCCCCACCCGCTCCGGGTCATCGTCCGCAAAGCAGGCCACCTGGCGCCCGCATGCCTGCGCCAGCCAGGCCACCTCCCGGGCGAATCCCCCCGCGCCGTAGATCACGATCTGCTCTGCTATCTGCGTCCTCCTCACTGCGGCTCGGCACCCCCGCCGCTCCCCAGAAACGGCGGCATGGTCGCCTCCCCGGCCTGGGAGATGCCCTCCCGGCGCAGCACCTTGATCACCGTGGCGGCCAGGATGCGCAGGTCGAGCCAGCACGACCGGTGGTCCACGTACCACACATCCAGGCGAAAGCGCTCCTCCCAATCCAGGGCATTGCGCCCATGCACCTGGGCCCAGCCCGTGATGCCCGGCTTCACCAGGTGGCGGCGTGCCTGCTCGGGCCGGTACCGCCCCAGGTACTCGGGCAGCAGGGGCCGGGGCCCCACCAGGCTCATCTCCCCCCGCAGCACGTTCCAGAGCTGGGGCAGCTCGTCCAGGCTGCTCGCCCGCAGCCAGCGCCCCAGTCGGGTCAGCCGCTCCCCGTCCGGCAGCAGGCGGCCCCGCGCCTCGGTCATGGTGCGCAGCTTGTACAGGGTGAAGGTGCGCCCGCCCTGCCCCGCCCGCGCCTGCCGAAAGAGCACCGGCCGCCCCATGCTGGCCGCCACCAGCCCCATCGCCGCCAGCAGCAGCGGCCCCAGCGCCACCAGCAGCACCACCGCCCCGGTTACGTCCAGCAGGCGCTTGGCCAGCCGGCCGCAGGCCCGGCCCTCCCCCAGGTGCTCCCCCAGCAGCCGCTGGTACTCCTGGTAGGTGGCCTCCCAGATCGCCCGCTGGTCAAAATCCCGCAGCACCCGCTGCCTCCCTGCCTCGCCGTGCCGGCGCCGCAGCTCCCCATCCCGCAGCTCACGCCGCAGCGCCTCCGCCAGCGCCTTGGCGTCCTGGGCGGGCACCAACAGCCCGGTCACCCCCTCCTGCACCGCGTCCACGCACCCGGGCACCCGCGTCGCCACCACCGCCAATCCCATCGCCGCCGCCTCCAGGGGCACGTTGGGAAACCCCTCCCGATGGGTGGGCAGGCATACCAGGTCCATGGCAGCATACAGCGGCGGCATGTCGAAATCCTCCCCGGTGAGGTGGATGCGGGGATCATCCCGCAGCACCGCCGCCACCTCCGCCGGCACCGGGTCCTGGGGCTCAAACGGCCCCACCACCAGCAGGTGCAGCTCCGGGAGCTCCTCCCGCAGCACCTGCCAGGCCGCCACCAGCTCTCCCAGGCCCTTGTCCCGCACCAGCCGCCCCACATACCCTACCACCAGCGCCTGCTCGGGAATGCCCCAGCGGCGCCGCGTATCTATGCCAGCCCTGTCTCCTACCCGCTCCGGGTTGAAGCGGCCGGCGGCATCCACCCCGTTGCCGCTGCCGCCCAGCAGCACCTTGATCTTCTGCGGCGGGCACAAACCCTCGGCGATCGCCACCTCCCGCAGGGAATGGCTGACACAGAGCACCTGGTGGGCCGCCCGGCAGGAGATGCGCTCGGTCCCGCGTAGCAGCCGCCGCCGCCAGCCGCTGGCCGTCAGCAGCGGCAGCCCCCGGATGTGGTAGATGCGCACCGGCACACCCGCCAGCCAGGCCGCCAGGGTGCCGATCAGACCCCCCTTGGGCGTGTGCGCATGCACGATCTGCGCCCGGATGCGCCGCAGCAGCCGCCAGGTCCGCGCCAGGGCCACCAGGTCGCGCCCGGGCCTGATCTGCCGGCGCATTTCCACCGCGTATACCGGCACCCCCGCCTCCCGGGCTACCACCTGCAGCGCCTCGCCCGGTGAGGAGATGCCGCAGACCGCCATGCCCCGTTCCTGCACGAACCGCATCTGCCCTACCAGGAACGCGCGCATGGTCACCGGCACCGTGGTCACGTGCACCAGCTTGATAGGCTCGCTCATGCCCTTCTCTTGCTCGCTGCCAGCTCCCGGTAGAGCGCCTCCCACTGGTCCACCACCTGCTCCAGCCCGTAGGCTTCCTGCACCCACTGCCGGGCCCGCGCTCCCATCTCTGCCCGCGCCGGCTCGCTCATGTCCATGATCCGCCCCATGGCCTGGGCCAGGGCCGCCGGGTCCCGCGGCGGCGCCAGGAAGCCGGTCTCGCCCTCCCGCACCACCTGCCGGTTGGCCCCCACCTCGGTGGCGGCCGCGGGCAGGCCGGTAGCCCCCGCCTCCAGCAGCACGACGGGCATCCCCTCCCAGGCCGAGGAGAGGAGATAGGCGTCGGCCGCATTCAGGCAGGCCGGCACGTCCCGGCGCAGCCCCCAAAACTGCACCCGCTTTCCCAGGTCAAGCTCGTCCGTCCGCGCCCGCACCTGCGGCTCCAGCTCCCCCTGCCCGACCAGCACCAGCACCGCCTCTGGGCGCTCCGCCGCCCCCTGGGCGAACGCGCGCACCATGGTGTCGTGGTCCTTCTGCGCCTGGAAGCGGCCCACCGCCATCCACACGAACTTGCCCTCCAGGCCGTGCTTGGCCCGCAGCCGCTCCCGGGCCGCCGCGTCGGGGGCAAAGCAGGCGCTGTCCACCCCGTTGGGCAGGAAGCGAATGCGCGCCCGGGGGGCAGCGCCCACCTGCACGAAAAGCTCCAGGCCGCCCGGACTGACATGGGTGGTCAGGTCGCACAGCCGGTCAGTTAACCGGTAAGCAAGCGGGCGCCAGCGCCCGCCTTCGTAGTCGTTCTGAACCGTGCAAACCAATACCGGGGTGTGGCATACCAGCCGCGTCACCCGGGCCAGCAGGTTGGCATGCACCATCATGCTGTGCAGCACGTCCGGCTGCCGTTCCTGCACCCGCCGCGCCAGCCGCCAGATCGCCCGCGGGTCCGGCACGCCCCGCCGCATGCCCAGGCTGCACAGGGCGATGCCGGCGGCCGCCAGCTCCTCCTGGTAGGCCTCGGCGGGCATCATGCTGATCACGCTCACCTCCCACCCCCGCTCCCGCAGCCGCCCCGCCAGGCGCACCAGTTGCGTCTCCGCGCCGCCGTAGTCCAGGTCGGTGATCAGGAAGCACAGCCGGCCGGACATCAGGAGCGCCCCCGTGCGACTGCCGCCGCCACCCCTAACATCATCCAGAACAGAGCCACAAGGTTGGCGTCATGCATGGCGGTCAAAGTGAGGTTGGCCCCCACCATCACCCCGGCCCAGCCCACCAGGGTCAGCCCTGCCGCCGCCTCCAGCGCTCCCCCGGCCCGCCGGTATGCCTGCCAGCCCAGCGCCGCCGCCGCCCCCAGGAACACCAGCCAGGCCAGGGTGAATAGCGGCGTCCCCTGCGCCGCGCTCTGCACGTAGTAGCTATCGGCCACCAGCCCGGTGGCATGCCCGGTGGGCACCCAGGTGCCCAGCGGGTAGTCGTTTACGTAAACCTCCCACACCTCCTCCCAGGCGGCCAGCCGGCCCGCCGCGTTCTCGTCGACACCTGTCCCGCCGTACATCTCCAGCAGGCTGGACAGGCGGGCCTGCAGGATGCCGGGCAGGAACGGCCACACCATGATCACCACCAGCACCACCAGTAAGGCTACCAGGCCCACTGCCCACAGCCGGGAGGTCAATCGGCGCTGCCCCACGGTGAACATCCCGAGCGCCGCCAGCGCTACCGCCTCGCCCACCAGGGCGGAGCGTGAGCTCGACATCAGCAGCGCCACCAGGGCGAAGATGAGCGTGAAGGCGGTGGTCGCCCGCCCCTTTGCCCGCGGCTCCAGCAGCAAGGCCACTCCCAGCACTCCCACAAAGGCGCCAAAAACGCCAAAGGCATTCGGGTTGATCAGCAATCCCGTTACTCTCGGATAGTGGAACCAGGAAAACCCACTCTGGGCCACATAGAGCAGGTCCAGCACAATCCAGGCCGAGCTCAGCATCCCCACCGAATAGCCGGCCTGCACCAGCGCATAGGCCAGATGCAGCCCGCAGGCCGCCAGCAGCATCCCGATCAGTCTGGACAGCAGGAAGCCCGCGCCATGCCGGCGGGCCAGGCTGTAGGCAAAGGCCCCAAAGCTGGCCCACTCCAGATGGCGTAGACCGGGCACGGCGAAGCTGGCCGGCCAGCCGCGCACCAGCACCCCCGCCACTGGCAGTAGCAGGTCCATCAGCACGTAGGGCGCCAGCAGCCAGGCCACCCGGGGCAGGCGCAGGGCGGGCGGCCGGGGCTGCCACCGGCACAGCCTGGCCAGCAGCCAACCTGCCACCAGCCCCAACCATAGCACATCCCCCAGGGAGAGCGTCCCCACCCGTTCCCCGGCCCCGCCTACCGCCAGCGGCAATGCCAGGCGGTTGTAGGCCAGGGTGAAGATGAAGAGCACCGTCAGGTAGGCGGCCAGGGGGCGCTGGCCGGCAAAGACGATCCAGGCCACCGCTGCTATCGCCAGCGCCGCCGCCGGCGCCAGCGCCGGCGCCGCCAGCAGCGCCAGCACCATCAGGGCGGCCCCGCCCACCGCCACCATGGTCCAGATCAGGGTCCCTCGCCTAACCGGCAAGGAGCACCTCCAGGTACTGGTCCACCGCGCTCTCCACGGAAAACGCCTTGCTCCGTGCCTTGAGCGGCTCCGGGTCGGGGCGCTGCTCAAGGGCGCTCACCACTGCCGCTGCCATCCCCTCCGCATCCCCCACCCGCACCAGCCGCCCATACTTGCCGCCCTCCAGAATCTCCGCCGAACCGTGCGGGCAGTCGGTGCTCACCACCGGTGTCCCGCAGGCCAGGGCCTCCACTACTACCGTGGGCAGCCCTTCCCACGCGGAGGAAAGCGCGAATACCCCCGCTCTTGCCAGGTAGGGAAACGGGTTCGCCTGGAAGCCGGGCAGATCCACCTCCGCCTCCAGCCCCAGCTCCCGCACCCGCTGCTCCAGCTTTGGCCGTTCCTCCCCTTCCCCCAGGATCACCAGCCGGGCCGGCCGCTGCCGGCAGACCAGGCTGAAAGCCTCCACCAACGTGTTGAAGTCCTTCTGGGGCACCAGTCTCCCCATCCCCAGCACCACTGGCGGCTCTCCCGGCGCAAACCAGGGGTGGTCCACCGGCTCCGCCGCCTGCCGCTCCAGGTCGGGGGTGACCACCGGGTTGTAGATCACCCGAATGCGCTCCCGGGCCAGGCCCGTGCTCCTCGACAGGTCGGCGGCTACCCCGGCAGAGACCGCTACCACGGCGTCGGCCTGCCCATAAAGCAGCCGCATCAACAGGGGCACCGTCACCTTTCCCCGCATATCCGGGGCATGCTGCATCGTGATGGACAAGGTGTTGTGCTCGCTGACCACCAGCCTGGTGGGCGCGCGTGCCAGCAGCCGGGCGCCGATCGCCACCACGTTGGCGTGCCCCAGGGCCGAGAGCAGGGCGGCCGGTCGCTCCCGCCGCAGGTAGCTGGCCAGAGGCAGCAGCGCCCTCAGCGTGCGCCGGCAGCCCAGGTCCACCAGCCGCACCCCCGCCGGCACCTGCCCGACGAGGGGACCTATCGCCCGGGCAGCCACCAGGTCCACCTGGCAGCCCCGCTCCGCCAGGCCCCCGGCCAGGTTGACCATCACCCGTTCCGCCCCCCCGCCCCGCAGAGAGGGAAGAAAAAGGGCCAGCCCTTCAGACTCCTGCTCTTCCCTGCCTATCTGTGACGGGCACGCTATGGTTACTTGCCCTCCAACACCGCCAGGTACTCTGTTACTGACCGCTCCAGGGAGAAGACCCGGCCCCTTTGCCGCACCGCCTCCCGGTCCGGCGGGGCGGCCAGGGTGGCCACGATCGCCTTCGCCAGCCTTTCTGTATCCCCCACGGGCACCAGCCTCCCGTGCTTGCCGCCTTCCAGGATCTCCGCCGGCCCGTGCGGGCAGTCGGTGCTCACTACCGGCGTCCCGCAGGCCAGGGCCTCCGCCACCACATTGGAAAACCCCTCCCAGGCTGAGGAAAGCACGAACACCGCGGCCCGGCTCATATAAGCGTATGGATTGTCCACAAAGCCGGGCAGGCGGACGCACTGCTCCAGGTCCAGCTCCCTCACCAGCCGCTCCAGGTGCGGCCGCTGCTCCCCCTCGCCCAGGATCACCAGCCGGACCGCGCACTCTCGGCGCACCCGATCAAAGGCACGCAGCAGCAGGGGGAAATCCTTGGCCGCCGTCAAGCGCCCTACGCCCAGGATCACCGGCAGCTCCCCGGGTGCGAACCAGGGATGGTCCACGGGCCGGGCCGCCAACTTGCTGGTGTCCGGGGTCACCACCGGGTTGTAGATCACCCGCACTGACTCCCGGCGTATGCCCATGGTCTCCACTAGGTCGGCCGCTACCCCCTGGGAAATGGCCACCACCCCGTCTGCCCAAGGATAGCAGCGGCGGATGAGAAACGGCATCACTAACTTGCGCTTGGCGTCATGCGCCTGCTGCAGCACCGCCGAGTGGGTGGTCCGTACGCTCACCACCACCCGCGTGGGGACCCTGGCCAGGCCGCGGGCCAGCAGCGCCACCACGTTCGCATGGTCCATGGCCGAGAGCAGCGCCGCCGGCCGCTCCCGGCGTAGGTAACGCGCCAGCCCGGGCAGGGCGCGCAGCGTGCGCCGGCAGCCCAGATCTATCAGCCGCACCCGGCCGCCCACCCGGGACAGATAGGGCCCCTCGGCCTTGGCTACCACCAAATCTACGGCGAAATCCCGCTCCACCAAGCCGCGGGCCAGGTTTACCATCATCCCCTCGGCCCCCCCGCCCCGCAGCGAAGGAATGAACAGCGCAATGTGCTTCCGCTCTGCCCCAGGCATGGGTCACGCCTTTCCCCGCATGCTGCCGCCTGCGCGCCGCGCCGGACTCTTGCGGTCGGGCAGGCGAGCCTGTAACGCAGCTCCGGCGCCGCGGGCGCACAGGGAAGTAGGCGCTCGGCGCAATCGCACGGACCGGGGCTGCGGGCATGTGCCTGCCGCCGTTAATCTTCAGCGCCCCCCCCGCTCCTACCTGCTCTTGCCGGCGCGAGCCCGCTCTCCGGTGCGCCCACCAGCACCTTCCCGCCCGGGGTGCAGGCGGGCTGGCCGCCAGGGGCGAAATCCTCCCTGCCCACGGCCGCCCAGCCGCCGGGCCACCCTGCCCAGAAGGGGGAGCGCCCCATGCCTGCCCGCGTCTCCTTGCGCCCCACCGCCCGCCGGCCCCGCCGCGTGCACGACTTCTCTGCCGGCTGGCGCTTCCACCTGGGCGAGCTGCGGGACCCCGAGCATCCCCGCTTCGACGATGCCGCCTGGGAGCCCGTCTGCCTGCCCCACAGCACTAACTGCGAGGACACCTTCACCCCCTCCCGGGGCTACTACCGGGGAGCGGCCTGGTACCGCAAGCGCTTCCGCCTCCGCGGCCAGGCCCCCGGCCGCCGCCTCTACCTGGTGCTGGAGGGCGCCTTTGCCGTTACCCGGGTGTGGCTGAACGGCCGGGAGGTGGGCTACTCGGTGGACGGCTATACCGGGATGGCGCTTGACCTCACGGCGGCGCTGCTTCCCGGCGAAAACGTGCTGGCGGTGCGGGTGGACAATAGCCACGACCCCGACGTGCTCCCCGGCCGCCCCGAGCCCGACTACAACCTCTACGGCGGCCTCTACCGGGAGGCGGCCCTGGTGGCCACCGGCGACCCTTGCGTGCCTCGCAGCGGCCTGCGCCTGCTCACCCCCGTGGTGTCCGCCCAGGCGGCCCAGGTGCAGGCCCGCCTGCAGGTGAGCTCCGGCCGGGCCGGTGCCCTGCGGGTGGCGGCCGCTATCCTGGATCCCGCCGGCCGCCCCGCCGCCCGCGCCCAGGCCGAGGCAGCCCTCTCGCCTGGCGAGAATACCGTCCTGGTCAGCTTCCCGCCGCTCCCCCGGCCCCGCCTGTGGTCCCCGGACACGCCCCACCTCTACCGGGCGGTCTGCGACCTCTACTGCGACGGCCTGCTCACCGACCGGGCAGAGACGACCTTCGGCCTGCGCTGGTTTGAGTTCACCGAGCAGGACGGCTTCCTGCTCAACGGCCGCCGCCTGCTGCTGCTGGGGGTCAACCGCCACCAGGATTACCCCGGCCTGGCCCACGCCCTGCCCTCCCGCCTGCAGCGCTCCGACGCCGAGCTGATCAAGGCCCTGGGGGGTAACTTCGTGCGCGCCTCCCACTACCCCCAGCACCCTGCCTTCCTCGCGGCCTGCGACGACCTGGGCATTTGCGTCTATGAGGAGATCGCCTCCTGGCAGTTCATCGGCGGCCCCCGCTTTGCCGATAACGCCGAGGCCATGATGCGGGCCATGGTGCGCCGGGACGCCAACCACCCCTCCCTCATCCTCTGGGGCCTGTTCAACGAGGGCCGGGACCCCGCCCTCTTCGCCCGCCTGCACCAGGCCGCCCACCAGGAAGACCCCTCCCGGCCCACGGTCTATGCCGAGAACAGCCCGGAGCAGGGCCTCCCCCTGGGCACGGTGTGGATCCCGGACGTGCTGGGGCTCAACTACGAGCTGGACCGGCTCGATGACCTGCGCCGCCAGCTGGCTGGCCGCAAGCTGCTCTCCAGCGAGCACACCAATGCCGGTACCCCCGATCCCGCTGACCCTGACCAGTGCCGCGCCCAGGCCGACCGCATCAACGCCGACCTGGACCACCTGGGCGCCCGGGCTTGGCTGGCCGGCTCTGCCCTGTGGTCCATGCACGACTACGGCACCGATTATCACCTCTCATGGCCGGTGCAGCACTCCGGGGTGCTGGATGCCCAGCGCCGGCCCAAGGAGTCGGCCTACCTGCTCTGCGCCCGCTGGCGCCAGGATCCCTTCGTGCACATCGCCGGCCACTGGAACCCCACCCCCGAGCCGGTGCGCCAGGTGCGCGTGTACACCAATTGCCCCCGCCTGCATCTGCTGCTGGACGGCCGCGACCTGGGCGAGCGCCCGGGCGGGCATATCCGCACCTGGGAGGTGCCCTACGCCCCCGGCTGCCTGGAGGCGGTGGGCAGCCGGGAGGGAGTGGAGGTGCGCTATGCCCTGCGCACCCACGGCCAGCCCGCCCGCCTGGTGCTGGAGGCCAATGCCCCCTCCCTCACCCACCCCGGTGACGCCTGCTGGCTCTCCGCCTGCCTCTACGATGGGGCGGGCGCGCCGGTGCTCACCGGCCGCCACCAGGTGCACTTCTCCGCCTCCGGCCCCCTGCGCCTGCGGGGAGTGGGCGGCAAGACGGTGGATGAGGCGATCCGGGGAGTGGCCTGCCTGGCCGTGGCCAGGACCGAGGGGCAGGGAGAGGCGGTGGTGCAGGCCCACCTCGGTCGGCTCTGCTCGCCGCCCCTATGCCTGTAGGGCTACCCCCATCCCGCCCCCTACAGCCGCACCTGCGCCGCCAGGTGGAACCGCAGCAGGCGCTCCCGCAGCTCCCGCTCTACTGCCCTGGTCCCCGGGTACCCGACCAGGTTGCAGAGTTCCTGGGGGTCCTCGTCCAGGTCGAAGAGCTGCAAGCTCCGCCCCGCCTGGTCTACCACGTACTTGAACCCCTCGGTGCGCACCATGGTGCCCTGCAGATCCCGCATCGCCACCTCGGAAAAGGCAGCCTCCCGGTGCGGCTGGTCGCTGTCCGCCAATACCGGCCACAGGGACTGCCCGAGGCAGCGCCTGGAGGGAGGCAGCTCCAACCCCTCCAGCAGGGTGGGGAAGACGTCAATGATCTCCACCAGGGCCCGGCACTGCCGCCCCGGCGCGATCCGCCCCGGCCAGCGCACGATCAGCGGCACCTTGGCCGCCCCCTCGTAGAAGATGCTCTTGAACAACCGCCCGTGATCCCCCGCCATCTCCCCGTGGTCCGACCAGAAGACGATAAAGGCCTCCTCCAGCCAGCCCCGGCGGGCCAGCGCCTCCCTGATCTGGCCGATCCAGTAGTCTATCAGGGTGATCTTGCCGTAGTAGTTGGCGCGGATGGCGGCCACGTCGGCTGCGCTCATCCCCGGCTGCCGGCCCCGCTCCTCCCACTCCCGCACATACTCGGGCAACCACTCTCCCGCCTCGCCGGCCGGAATGGCAGGCGGCGTCTGGGCCGGGTCGTACCGGGTGGCATACTCGCCGGGCGCATCCCAGGGCTCGTGCGGGCCGCCAAAGCCTACGAACAACGCCAGCGGCTGCTCGCGCTGATACCTCTCGATGAACTCCACCGCCTGCCGCCCCACGTAGGAGTCCGGAAACTGTGCCGTGGGCAGCGGGCTGGGCCGCACCACGATCTTGCCCGCCGCCTGCCGCTGCCGGTAGTCGGCCCGGAAGGCCTCCACCAGGCCCAAACTCTGCCAGTGGTCGGTGAGGTACGAGTCGGTGGTCACCGTGGCCCAGGGACCAGTGGTCTCGTGCACGTAGTCCAGCCCCCGGGCATGCATGTAGTCCTCGGCCTCCCGCAGGTGGCCCTTGCCGTGCACGTGGTAGTGCGACTTGCCGATGTGGCCGGTGTAGTAGCCGGCCGCCTGCAGGTGGTGGAAGCAGGTTTCGTCTTCGGCGGGCATCTGTCCCCGGTTGTCCCACAGGTGGTGGTTGTGGGGGTAGAGCCCGCTGATGAAGGAGGCCCGCGCCGGCATGCACAGCGGGCTCACCGTGTAGGCGCAACTGAAGCGCACCCCCTCCCCGGCCAGCGCGTCCAGGTGCGGGGTGGCGATCTGCGGGTGTCCGGCCGCGCTCATGCAGTCTGCCCGCATCTGGTCAGCCATCAAAATTATGATATGGGGTCGCTCTGCCACAGGCGCCTCCCTGCTCGGTTGTCCCTTTGCCCTACGCGTGGCAGAGCCGCCGGGGCAGCCGCTGGTCCGTCTCCACCAGCCGCTCCATCAGCCGCACCAGCAGCTCCCGCTTCCGGCCCTGCCGGGCCGGGTCGGCCCACAGGTTGTAAAGCTGCCCCCCATCCTCCTGCAGGTCAAACAGCTCGCCGTACCCCTGCCCCGGGTAGGCGGTGATCAGGTAGCGCCCGGTGACCAGGGTGCGCAGGCGCAGGCCCAGGTAGTCCTCGTCATTCTCCACCACCAGGCTCTCCTGCTCCGGTCCCCTCCCGCCCCGCAGCCGGCTGGCAAAGGACACCCCCGGCCAGGGGGCAAGTTGGCGCTCGGCCTCCGGCACTGCCGGCACCGGTCCCTCGGGAATGGGCACCCCCGCCAGCTCCAGGATGGTGGGCGCCACGTCCAGGTAGCTCACCAGGCTGTCCGCCACCACCCCCTGGGGGATCAGGCCCGGGCAGCTCCACAGGCAGGGCACCCGCAGCAGCCCCTCCAGGTGAAAGGGCCCCTTGTTCATCATCCAGTGATCGCCCATCATGTCGCCGTGGTCGGAAAGGAAGCAGACCACCGTGCTTTCCCGCAGCCCTCGCTGCTCCAGGGCGTCCAGGATGCGGCCCACGCCCTGGTCCACGTGCGAAATCATGCCGTACGTGAGGGCGATGATCTCCCGGAGCTGGGCATCGTCCATGCGCGCCGGCTGCCGCCGCCCGCTGAGCAGGAAGGCGCGCTCGTAGATCATCCGGTAGTGCGGCGGCAGGTCTGCCAGTTCCCCCTCCCGCCGGGTGGGAGGGGGCACGGCCGCCGGGTCATACTTGCTGGCCCAGGGCTCGGGCGGGCAGTAAGGATGGTGCGGATCCGGGAAGGAGCACCACAGGAAAAAGGGCTGCTCCGGCTGCTGCTGCTCCAGGAAGGCGATGGTGCGGTCGGCCACCCAGTGGTTGTAGTGCAGCTCCTGGGGCAGGGCGCAGTGCCAGGCTTGCTCTGCCCCGTGCGGGGTGGGCTGCCCCGCCTCCGGCCGCCACCGCTGCTCGGCCTGCGGGTCCCGCTCCTCCAGCCAGCGCTGGTAATCGCCCGTGGTGCCGGGGCCGTGGCCGATGCTGATCTCCACCGTCTGCAGGCCGAAGTAGGGCGTAGGCACGGCCGCCAGCAGCCCGGCCCGCCAGAAATGCGCCGATTCCGGCCACTCCCGGGGGTCCAGGGCCGCCGGGTCGCTGCTCCGGGGCGTGCCGAAGGGCAGCAGGTGCATCTTGCCCACGGCATGCGTGCGGTAGCCCGCCTCCGCCAGGGCCGCCGGCAGCGTAGGCAGGCGCCGGTCCAGGGGGATGCCGTTGGTGCGCACCCCGTGCCCCCGGGGCGTCAGGCCGGTGAACAGGGTGGCCCGGCAGGGCATGCACAGCGGGTTGTTGACATAGGCCCGGCGGAAGCGCACCCCGCTGGCAGCCAGCCGGTCCAGGTGCGGCGTCTCGATCACCGGGTTGCCGTCACAGCCCAGGTGGTCGCCCCGCATCTGGTCGGCGATAATGCACAGAAAGCTCGGGCGCCGCTGCTCCACCACGCCCTCCTCGGTGGCCAATGCCCCTCCTGTCCTTCACTGCCCCCCGCCCCCGTACCTGCCGCGCCGGCGCCCTGCGCAGACGGGCTGGGGAGGCTCGGCATGAGAGGCGCCTACAGGGCGGCGCCGGCCTGGTGGGGGTCAATGGGCACCGCGGCCGGCAGCAGCCGCCGCTGGTGGGCAAAGGCGGGAACCACCTCCCCCAGGTATTCCAGGAGCTGCTCGGTGGTGCCGCCGCTGGCCAGCTGCTGCAGCCGCCGCAGCACGGAGGAGAACTCGGCGAACGTGAAGTACTCCGGCCGCCGCACCGCGGATAAGCCGGGACAAGCCCCCGGCGCCAGGCTCTCGCCGTCGCCGATCAGCTGCTCGTGCAGCTTTTCCCCCGGCCGCAGCCCGGTGAAGACGATCTTGATGTCCCGCTCCGGCTCGTAACCGGAAAGGCGGATCATGTCGCACGCCAGGTCGAGCACCTTTACCGGCTTGCCCATGTCCAGCAGGTAGAGCTCGCCCGAGCCCCCCGTGGCCCCCGCCTGCAGCACCAGCTGCACCGCCTCCGGGATGGTCATGAAATAGCGGGTGGCCTCCGGGTGGGTGACGGTGATGGGCCCGCCCTGCAGGATCTGCTGCTGCAGCAGCGGCACCACGCTCCCCCGGCTGCCCAGCACATTGCCAAAGCGCACCGTGACATAGGTGGTCTCGGCGTGGGTCTGGGCCAGCACCCGCCCCGCCTGCTCGCACAGCCACTTGGTGGCCCCCATTACGCTGGAGGGGCAAACCGCCTTGTCCGTGGAGATCAGCACCATGCGCTCCACGCCATAGTGCCCGCAGGCCTCCGCGATGCAGCGGGTCCCCAGCACGTTGTTCTGCACCGCCTCCTGCACGTTGTCTTCCATGATCGGCACGTGCTTGTGGGCGGCGGCGTGGAAGACCACGTGCGGCCGGTGCGCCCCCAGCACCTGGTCCATGCGCACATCATCCGACACCGAGCCGATGGCCACCCGCAGCCGCTCCGCCAGCTCCGGGTGGCTGCTGCACAGCTCCTGGTGCACCTTGTGGATGGAGTTCTCGCCGTGCCCCAGCAGCACCAGCATCTCGGGGTCCAGGGCCAGGATTTGCCGGCACAGCTCGGAGCCGATGGACCCCCCGGCCCCGGTCACCAGCACCCGCTGGCCCTGCAGGTAGCTGCCGATCTCCCGCACGTCCACGCTCATGGCGGGCCGACGCAGCAGGTCCTCCAGGCTGATCTCCTCCAGCCGGGCCTGCGCCCGCCCGCTGAGCACATCCCGCACCCCCGGGATGATCTTCACCGGCACCTGCTTGCGCCGGCACGCCATCACGTAATCCCGGATCTCCTCCCCACTCGCGTCGGGGATGGCGATCAGCACTTCGTCCACCGCCCGCTCGTTGAGCAGGTCATACAGGTGCGCCAGCGGCCCCAGCACCTGCACCCCGCGGATGTAAATGCCTCGCTTCTGCGGCATGTCGTCCAGGAAGCCGATCACCTCGTAGCACCGGCGCAGGTCCTCCCGCAGCGCCGCCAGTAGCCGGGCGCCGTCCGCCCCCCCGCCCATGATCACCACTCGCTTGGGGCTGGTGTCCCGGGGCAGGATGCGCAGGGCGCTGCTGCCGTAGCTGCGCCCCAGGTTGGCCAGGCGCAGCAGCACCCGCACCGCCCCCACCATCACAATGCTCAGCATCCAGAAGATGATCAGCACCGAGCGGGGGAAGGTGCGGCCGTCCAGCATCGCCTGCACCACGATCAGCCCCACCAGCCCCACCGAGTTGGCGCAGATGATCCCCCACAGGATCTCCAGGCTGGCGAACCGCCAGGCATACCGGTAGAGGCGAAACGCGTACAGGCTGCCCACGTACACCAGCAGCGCCACCGCCAGGCTGAGCTGGTGCCCGCGCAGGTGCTGCTCATACACCTGCGCCAGGTTCAGGTTGTCAAAGCGCAGCATGAGGGAGATGATGGTGGCGCTGAGCAGGGCAAACACGTCAGCGGCCATGAGAATGAACACCGCCAGGGGAATGCGGCACCGGGAGGCGAAGTGCTTGGCGAGTCGGTCCATGGTTTAGGCACTATCCTCCTGGCGGCGGCGGATCAAGGGCATGCTCGCCGGGCGGCACCCGGCGGCCGACAGCCGCCGGGCTGGCTCTTGATCATGGAGGGGCTCATACCGGCCGGCCTTGACCAGCATAAGTGCCTTCTATATTAGCCGCCGCCCCCTCGCCCTGTCAAGGGAAAGCAATGCCCCACCCCCTGCCTTCTTCCCTACCGCGGGGCCAGCATGCGGTTGCCATCGGGCACCATCAGGTCCCGCCTGGCCGGGCGGCGATGCGGGCCGGCAGCAGCCAGCGCGGTCGCCTGATGAACCGGCCGCCCCGGAAGGTTTGCTCGATCTGCCCCGTCGCCTCCAGGTGGTCGAAGCAGCTCCGCATGCACCCCCGGCTCCCCTCGACGCCATAGCTGCCTCCCTCTCCCCAGCGGGCGAGCAGGGCGTGCCCCTCCACGATCTGGCCGGACGGAAATTCGGCCGTCTGCCGCCAGGTCCCCGTGGAGAGCGTCCAGCACAGCTTGTAGGCCGCCTCCTCGCTCATCGCCTGGTCCGCCACCTCAAAGTGCCAGCCCGGGAAATCGCGGTGCAGAAAGGGCGAGCAGCGGGGGTCGCCGCCGTGGTAGGCCAGCGTGCACTTGCCCATGTCCACGTCTGCCCACTCGTACCGCCGCCCCTCGATCTCGACCGCCACCGTCTTGCCCTCCCGTAGATGCGGGATCGCGCCCGGGCAGCCCGCCGCGCAAGCCATGCAGCGCTGGCAGATGCTCCCCGGCTCCACCAGGGGATCGGGCTCCAGAGGCAGGTCGGTGATGATCGCCTGCAGCCGCTGCCGGGGCCCAAAACGCCGGGTCAGCAGCACCTTGGACCAGCCCATCTCCCCCAGCCCCGCCGCTACCGCCGCCAGCCGCATGGCCAGGTGCACGTCAGGGGCCAACCCGCCCGGCCGCCGCGGCTCCCGCGGTGGCTGGGCTTCCGGGGACCCCGGGTAATAAGGCACCGCCTCCCAGCCGTGGTCCTCCAGGAAGCAGGCCACCTCGTACAGGGGCAGGGGCAGAAAAACCGTGTTCAGCAGGCCGTGGTAGTCAAAATAGGTGTAAGAGGGCCAGTAGGTGCCCTCCTCGATCCCCCGCCAGCCGCCCCGCAGGATGCGCCGGCCTACCACGATCACCGAGCGCGCCTCCGGGAAGATGGCGGCCGGGTGCGCCTGCGCCGGCGCGCCCGCAAAGCGCTCGATGCTGGCCACTCCCACCAGGTCCAGCCCCTGCCCCCGGGCAAACTCCTTCACCTGCTCCTTGCTCAGCACTGCCATGCCCGCTCCCTACAGCAGCCGCCGCTCTTCCACCACCCCCCAGGGCTCCCGCTTGCGGAAAGGCTGCTCGAAGGTGTTGCTGATGCGCCCGCTCGCCTCCAGGTAGGCCAGGCAGCTCCGGGTGCACAGTGCCGCCATCCGGTCGGGCTGGCCCGCGCTGTGGTGGGGGTTGGGGAAAGCGCCGTTCTTGCACTCCCGGCAGCGGGCCGTCTCCACCGCCGCCACCAGCATCTCCTTGCCGCAGATGCACTCCAGGCGCTCGCCCGCGGGCTGGATGGCGCCCAGCGGGCAGAACCGGGCATGCTCCCGCTGCCGGTCGCACACCGGCTGCGCCAGCAGCGGGTCCGCTGCCAGCTCCGCGTCCGTCAGGATCGCCTGCCAGCGCTGCCGGGGCCCGAACTGCGGGGTGAGCACCAGCCCGCAGTAGCCCCATTCCGCCAGCCCGGCCCGGATCGCCGCCTGGTCAAAGTCCAGCATCACGTTCGGCGCCGGCTGGCCCTCCCGCACCGGAATCCCCAGCGGCGGCACCTCCGGCGGCAGGTTGGGCAGGGGCACCGCCTCCCACCCCTCGTCCTCCAGAAACTCGGCCATGCGCAGGGTGGCCGTCGCCAGCACCCGGTTGTTCAGCCAGTCCCGGCCATAGAGCTGGTACAGGTGGAACTGGGTCCCCTCCTCCACCCCGCGCAGCGCCCCCCGGGTGATGCGCTTGCCCACCACGATCACCGAGCGCACCTCGGGAAAGATGGCGGCCGGGTGCTGGTGGGCGCTCACTCCCTGCCAGCGGTCAATGGGGGCAATGCCCAGCAGGTCGGCCCGCACCTGCCCGGCGTGCTCGCGCAGCCGCCCCGTGAGGTCATCAGCCATTGCTTTCCTCCTGGTTCTGGGCGCCGATGCCGGCCATCAGCCGCATCACGCTCTCCTGGTTCGCCTGGCCGCGGGGCAGCTCCGCCGCCAGCCGCCCCTGCCGCAGCACCAGCACCCGGGTGGACAGGTTGATCACCTCCGGCAGCTCGCTGGAAATCAGCAGCACCCCCCGCCCCTCCCGGGCCAGCTGGTCCACCAGGGCATGGATCTCCGCCTTGGCCCCCACGTCCACCCCCCGCGTCGGCTCGTCCAGCATCAGCACCCGGCATTGCGCCGCCAGCCAGCGGGCCAGCACGATCTTCTGCTGGTTGCCCCCGGAGAGGCCGGCGGTGAGCGCATCCACGCCGGGGGCGCGGATGCGCAGCCGCCCCACGTACTCCCCGGCCAGCTGCCGCTCCGCCCGCGCCCGGATCACCCCCAGCCGGCTGAGCTGCCCCAGGATGGGCAGGGTGAGGTTGCCGCGCAGGCTCATCCCCAGCACCAGGCCGTGCCGCTTGCGGTCCTCCGGCACCAGCCCCAGCCCCAGGCGAATGGCGGCGCTGGGGGAGCTGATGCGCACCCGCCGCCCTCCCACCCAGACCTGGCCGGTGGCCGCCGGGTCCAGGCCGAAGATGGCCTCCGCCAGTTCCGTGCGCCCGGCCCCCACCAGCCCCGCCAGCCCCACCACCTCCCCGGCGTGCAGGACCAACGAGATGCGCTCAAACTTGCCTGGGCTGCTCAGGTTCTCCACCCGCAGCAGCTCCCGCCCCGGCTCAGCCTCCAGGTAGGAGGGGAAGTACTCCTCCAGCCGCCGCCCGATCATCAGCTCCACTACCCGGTCCTCGTCCAGCTCGGCGGCGGGCTGGGTGGCGACCACCCGGCCGTCCCGGAGCACGGTGATGGTGTCGCAAAGGGCAAATAGCTCCCGCAGCCGGTGGGTGATGTAGAGCGAGGTGACGCCCTTGGCCTGCAGCTCCCGGATCAGGGCAAACAGGCGCTCCGCCTCGGGCTGCGAGAGGCTGCTGGTGGGCTCGTCAAAAACGATGATGCGGGCGCCCCGGCCCACCGCCGCCGCAATCTGCACCAGCTGCTGCTGGCTGATAGGGAGCGCCCCCAGGCGGGCGCGCACCTCCAGCCGGGCGCCGATGGCCTCCAGCAGTGAGCGCGCCCGCGCCTCCAGGCGCGAGCGCCACAGGAACGGCCCCCAGGCCGGCAGCCGCTCCAGGCACAGGTTCTCGGCCACCGACATGTTCTCGCAGAAGGCCAGCTCCTGGTGCACGATGGCGATGCCGGCACGCAGCGCCTCCAGCGGGCTGGCAAAGCGCACCGGCCGCCCCTCCACCTGCAGCCGGCCCTGGTCGTAGCTGTAGATGCCGGCCAGGATGCGGCCCAGCGTGCTCTTGCCGGCGCCGTTCTCCCCCACCAGGCCGTGGCAGGAGCCCGGCGCCACTGCCATGTTCACCTCGCTCAGCGCCAGCACCCCGGGAAAGCGCTTGGTGATTCCCTCGAAGCGGACTGCCTCAGCGGCCATTCAGTTCTTCAGCTTCAGGTAGCGCTCGGGAACGTCCTGGAAGCCCCAGGCCTTGAGCTGCCGCGCCCAGGTCCCCAGGTTGTCCTTGCTCACCCGCACCAGCTCCATGCGGTTGACCTTGGGTACCTCTTTCTGCAGGTACACCCGGTCAATGATCTTCTCTACCGACACATAGCCCCACTTGTAGGTGGGCTGGGCCAGCAGCACGGGGGCGATCCCCTGCTCCACGTAGGGGAGCTGCGCGGGCAGGGCGTCCACGGCCACGATCTTCATCTTCGCCGGGTCTATCTCTTTCAGCAGGGCCTTGGTAAACAGCGGCCATCCCCCCACCATCGCCCAGCCCGTGATCTCCGGGTAGGCGTTGTTCACGCGCAGCACCTCCGCCGCCGCGTCCTGGGGGCTTTCCACGTGGCAAAAGACGTCCACGATCTTGATCCCCGGGTAGGTGGCCGCCGCCTTCCTCACCCCCTCCACCCGCCGGCGCAGGTTGGGGGCATTGCGGTTGCCGGCCAGGATGGCCACCGCTCCCTTGCCCCCCATCAGCTTCGCCAGCTCCTGCATCACCTGCTCGCCCGTGCGCAGGTCGTCCACGCCGTAAAAAGCAAAGCGCTTGGAGGCCGGCGCGTCGCTGTCGAAGGTCATCACCGGCACCCCCCGCGCCACCGCGTCGTTGATCGCCCCCGTCACCTTGCCGGCGTCCGAGCAGGAGACCAGGATGGCGCTGGCGCCCTCGTTCACGGCGCGGGCGATGTTCTGCGCCTGCACCTGGCCGTCTTCCGTGGGCGGGGTGCGCCAGTCAATCACAATCTTGGTGCTGTGCTTGGCAGAGAGGTCCTTGGCCGCCTGCTCGGCCCCGGTGCGCGCCGAGAGGAACACCGGATTGGTCGAGCTCTTGGCCACCATGCTGATGGTGATCACCTGCGGACTGCCGGGGCCCGCCCGCTTGCTGCACCCCAGCCCCAGTGCCAGCAGGGCGAGGCCGCCCGCCACCAGTAGCCACCTGAACCTATTCATGCGCGTGCTCCTTCCCCGCTTTTGCGGCTGCCGGCTCGGCCTGCTCCCCGGCCACTTCCGTCAGCCGTCTGGCCGCCAGCCGGGAGCTGGCCTGGTCCACCACCACCGCAGTGATGATGGCGCAGCCGATGATGATCCACTCGTAATTCTGGTCGAAATGCAGGGTGCGGATGGATTGGCGAATCAGGATGATCAGCACCGCCCCCAGCATGGCCCCCAGGGCGTTGCCCTTCCCCCCGGTCAGGCTGGCGCCGCCTACCACCGCGGCCGCGATCACGTACAGCTCGTAACCGGTGGCATCCGCACAGGAGGCGGACCCATAGTAGGCTGTCCCCAGGAAGGCGGCGATCCCTGCCGTCAGCCCGGCCAGGGCGTACACCACCACCAGCACCCGCCGCGGCCGCAGGCCGGCATAGCGGCTGGCCTCGGCATTGCCCCCCAGGGCGAAAACGTGCCGGCCGGTAACCGTGGCCGAGAGGAAGACGGCGCCCGCCGCCGCCACTGCCAGCATGGTAAGCATGGGCACCGGGCTCAGCGTCGCCCCCAGCCCCAGGGGGGCCTTCACCACCCGGGTCAGGCTGTCCGGCACCAGGATGCTCTCCGCCTTGCTCACCACGAAGGCGATCCCCCGCAGCACCCACATGGTGCCCAGGGTGATGATGAACGGATGCACCCGCAGCCCCACCACCAGCAGCCCGTTGGCCAGCCCGCAGGCCAGCCCCAGCCCCAGGCATACCGCCAGCCCCGCCGCCAGGGTGGTCCCCGCCCCGCTGGGTCCCAGCGCGCGCAGGGCCATGGCCATCATCACCCCCGAAAGCGCAAATACCGACCCCACCGAGAGGTCAATCCCCCCGGAAATCACCACCACCGTGGCCCCCACCGCCATGATCGCGAAAAAGGAGGCGTCGGTGGCGGTCTGCATCAGGGTGTGGGGGTTGCAGAAATTGTTCACCGCCTGCCCGCGCGCCGGGTCTACGTGCGAGCCGGCAAAGGCGGTCAACACCGCCCCCAGCACCACGATCACCAGCAGCAGGCCGCCTTGCTGGGATTGCACCAGCAGCCGCAGCGGCCGCCTGATCCCCATGCGCACTGCCTTGCCCGATCCCTCCCGGCCGCCTCCCGGCAGCAGCTTGCCTGCTCCCCCCTGGGCCGCGGTCACTTGCGCGTCCTGGCGGCATTCTTCGCCGTCGGCGGCACCGGCGCCTTGCCCCCAGGTCATTTCCACCGGGGGCGCGCTGGTTGACCGGGCAGGAGGCAAGCTCCCGCCCCACGGGCACGGCGTAGGGGCGCATGCACATGCGCCGAGCCCACACTCCCTCTCCCCCTGGGAGAGGGTCGGGGTGAGGGTAGCCCCCCGTAGGGGCGCATGGACATGCGCCCGGCAAGGCTGGGCAGCGGCGGCTACTCGCTGCGCAGGGCCTCCACGGGGTCAATGGAGGCGGCGCGGATGGCCGGGTAGAGCCCAAAGATCAGCCCCACGGAAAAGGAGACGCAGACCGAGAGCATGACCGCGCTGCCGGAGACCACCGTCTTCCAGGCGGCGTAGTAGGAGATGGCCCCGGCCCCGGCCACGCCCCCGGCCACCCCGATCAGGCCGCCGATGCTGGTGATCACCAGGCACTCCACCAGGAACTGGCGGATGATGTCCCCCCGGGTGGCCCCGATGCAGCGGCGCACGCCAATCTCGCGGGCGCGCTGGGTCACCGTGGCCAACATGATATTCATGATGCCGATGCCGCCCACCAGCAGCGACACCCCAGCGATGGCCCCCATCACGATGTTGAAGATGCGCTGGGTGCTCTGGCGCTGGCGCAGCAGCTCAATGGGGATGATGATCTCGTAGTCGGGCATGTTGCCGTGCCGCCGGTTGATGATCTGCTTCACCACCTCGGAGGCGGGCACCGTGGTCTCCGGGTCCTTGACCTGCACCGCCACCTCGCTCACGGGCCGCCGGTTCAGAGACGGCCGGTCGAAAAGCGAGCGGGCCAGGCCAAAGAGGGCCTGCACGTTCAGGGGGATGGCCTTTTCCATGTAAATCTGGAAGTCTTCCATGGCCACGGTGATGGGGATATAGACGTCCCGGTTCAGGTCCCGCAGGGCAAAGGTGCCCGCGCCGGTCTCCAGCACCCGCTCCTGCATCACCCCGATCACCCGGAAGTTGCTCAGCCCAATCTTTACGAACTTGCCCACCGGGTCCTCGAAGGCAAACCCCTCCCGCTTCACCTCTGCCCCCAGCACGCACACGTGGGCCCGCTTGGCCACGTCCTCCTCGTCAATGAACCGCCCGTAGGCCAGCCCCAGGTACGAGGTGTACAGGTAGCCGGGGGCAGTGCCAAACACCCGGGCCTCCCCCGCCGGCTTGCCCGCCACGCTCACCTGCCCGAACACCCGGCAGGAGGGCACCACCCGCTTGGCAAAGTCGCACAGCTCCTCCAGGGCCAGGGCGTCGCCATAGGTAAGCCCAAAGGGCGAGCGCTTGACCGCCTTGTCCTCCAGCTCGCCGGAAAGCGCCACCCGCCGCACGTGCAGCACGTCAATCCCCAGCATCCGGATCTGCTGCAGCGACTCCTGGCGGGCCCCCTCCCCGATGGACACCATGGCGATCACCGCCGCTACCCCGAAGATGATGCCCAGCATGGTAAGCAGCGAGCGCAGCTTGTGGCTGTACAGCTCCCGGAAACCCGTCTTCAGCGGCGCCACCAGGCGCGCCAGGCCCAGTCTCATTTGGCTTGCTTCCCCTTGCCCGCCGGGCCGGCGGCCACCGGCGGCTCGTTCAGCGCCACCCGCTGGCCAGCCTGCAGGCCCGAGGTGAGGGCGGTGTAGTCGCCGTTGCTGTCGCCCACTTTCACCGGCACCGGCCGGTAGCCGTCCTCTTGCTCCACGTACACCACGAACCGTTTCGGCTGGCGGAAGATGCACTCGGCCGGTACCACGATCGCGTTCTTCTCCCGCTTGGTGACGATGCGGGCGTTTGCCCGCATCCCCGGCCGCAGCCGGCTGCGCCCCAGCTTGGGCAGCTCAACGGTGACGGGAAAGGTGGTCCCCGCCGACTGCCACCAGCCGGCGCCCTCTATGGGGGGCCGGCGGGCGGTCTTGCCGATCTCCGCTACCTTGCCCAGGTAAACCTTGTCCGGCAGGGCGTCCACCTGCACCATTACCTGCTGGCCCACCTTTACGTTGGTGATGTCCCGCTGGTCCAGCTCCAGCTTTACCTGCAGGTTCTGCAGGTTCACGATCTCGGCGATCCCCCGGCCCGGCCACACCTCCTCCCCCAGCTCCCGCTCGCCCAGCACCACCACCCCCGGCGCCGGGGCCTTGACGGTGCACTTGCTCAGCTCCTCCTGTATGCGGGCCAGGGTCAGCTTCTGGCTGTCCAGGGCGTTTTGCGCCATGCGCACCTCGGTTTCCGCCTGACGCTGGCTCACTTGCAGGTTGCGCTCGGCATCCTGGGCTTCCTTTTGCTTGTCCAGGATCTGCGCCTGCGCCTCGGATTGCTTCAGCTCCAGGTCGGTGCGGGCCTTTTCCAGGTTGAACTGCTCGGCCTTGAGCGCCGCCTCCTCCCGCTCCACCTCGGTGCCGGCCACCAATCCCTTGGCCAGCAGCCGCCGCTTCACCTCGAGCTGCTCCCGGTGCCGCGCCAGCTCCCCCTCCCGGAAGGTCACGTCATTCTTCATGTCGCGCAGGCTGGCTTGCTGCTTGCGCTCGAAGGCGGCTGCCTCCTGCCGTGCCTGCTCGCTGGTGATCTTCCCCTTGGCCAGGGTGGCCGCGGCCTTCTGGCTGGCCTGCTGCAGGCTGCGGCGGGCATTGTTGTGCTGCTCCAGGGACTGCTGGGCCTCGTCAATGCGCTCCCTGGGGTCCAGCAGCGCCAGGGGCTGATCCTTGGTCACCACAATGCCGTTGTCACACAGCCAGACCAGCCTGCCGTTTACCTCCGGCGGCACCGGGGTGCTGTCCTTGGCCGTCAGCGCCCCCGTCTGGTCCACGGTAATCAGCAGGTCCTGCTGGTGGGCGATCGCGGTCACCACCAGGGGGCCCGCCGCGGCCCTGGCCGCCGGGCGCGGTCGCCAGGTGCGCCAGGCATGCCAGCCCACCCAGGCCACCACCACCAGCACCGCGGCCGCCAGCAGCAGGCGCAGCACCCCGCCCAGTCGCTTCATGTCTGGCCTCCACGCTGGGGCTGCGCCAGTAGGCTGGCCGGCGGCCGGGAAAGGGCCACCCGCTCCCCAGGATGCAGCGGCCCTATCACCTCTACCTTCAGGTCGCCGCGCACCCCGCTGGTCACCGCGGCCCGCTCAAAGCGCACCCCCCGCTGCCGGTAAACCACTGCCTGCTTGCCCTCATGAAAGAGCGCCCGCACCGGCACCGCCAGCACTTGCTTGCGGTCGGCCAGCACGATCTCCAGGTCCACCGTCATCCCCGGCTTCAGGTGGCCGGGGTCGGCCTCGGCGATCTCCACCCGGGCGGCGAAGGTGCGCTTGCCCGGGGTGTCGCCGCTCCAGACCTCGGTGGGCCGGGCCATCTCCTCCACCATGGTGAGCTTGGCCCGGTAGCGCTTGCCCGGCCGGGAGGGGCAAAGCACGTAGGCGAGCTGCCCCTTGACCACCCGGGAGATGTCAATCTCCCCGATCTGGCAGCTTACCCGCATCTTCTCGCTGTTGTAGATCTGGAGCGCCCGGTCGCCCGGGTCCAGCTCGTCTCCCACCCGCCAGGGGTGCTGGTCCATCCAGTCTGAGTGGTTGGTGGTGACCATCGCCATGCCGCCGGTAGGCGCCTTGATGGTGCAGTAGGCGATATTCTGCTCTGCCTCCTGCAGGCTGCGCTCGGTCTCCTTGATCCTGATGCGGGCATCATCCAGGCTGGCGGCCAGGCTGGTGCGGGCGGCCTCGCACTCCTGCTGGGCCAGCTGCACCCCCAGCTCGGCGCTCTGCAGGTCCTCGGCCGTCTGCTTCTCCAGGTCCGCCTGGTGCAGGCGCAGGGTGTCCAGCTTGTCGCTCTGGGCGCGGTAGCGTTTCTCCGTTTCCTGCAGCTTGGTGCCGGGGATGTAGTGCAGGCCTGCCAGGCGCTGGTCCCGCTGCAGCTCCCGCTTCACCCGGGCCAGCTCCCCCTCGGCAAAGGCCACCTCCGCGGTCAGCTTTTCCCGCTGCGCCTGGGCCTTGGCCCGGGCCAGGTCCCGCACCTCCTCGGCCTTCTTCACCTCGCTCTCGGCCTGGCTGATCGAAACCTGGCCCTCGGCGTCGGCCTTGTTCAGCGCTTCCCGAGCTTCCACCACGTTCTTGACGGCCTCGTCCCGCTTGTCCACGAACTCCTTGGTGTCGAGCTGCAGGATCAGGTCCCCAGGCTTCACCCGCACGCCGTTCTCGCAGATGGTGGCGATCTTGCCCTGCACCTCGGTGCGGATGTCGGTCTCTTCGGAGGATTCCAGGCTGCCGTTCACGGGCAGGGTGACCACCAGCCGCTCCCGGGCCACCGGCGCCGTCTCCACCTTTACCGGCGCCACCGCGGGATGGCTCGCCCGGGCCCGCAGCCACCAGCCCACCGGCACCACCAGCACCACCACCAGGCTCACGACCAGCGCGCGCTTCACAAGACCTCCTCCGGCTCCGGCGGCATCTGCGCCAGCACCGCCCGCGCATCCAGCGAGCGCGCGATCGGCTGGTCGCTCTCCACCCGGCCGTCCCGGGTTTGCACAATGCGCCGGCTGTGCTGCGCCACTTGCTCGTCATGGGTCACCAGGATCACGGTGATCCCGTCCCGGTTCAGGTCCTGGAAGAGGGCCAGCACCGCCTGGCCGGTGCGGCTGTCCAGGTTGCCGGTGGGCTCGTCTGCCAGCAGCAGGGAGGGGTTGTTTACCAGCGCCCGCGCCACTGCCACCCGCTGCTGCTGCCCGCCGGAGAGCTGCGAGGGCCGGTGCCGCTCCCTGCCCTCCAGGTCCACCCGGGCCAGCGCCTGGCGGGCCGCCTGCAGGGCGTTGGGGAGACCGCTGTAGACGGTGGGCAGCAGCACATTGTCCAGGGCCGACATGCCAGGCAGCAGGTTGTAGGTCTGAAACACGAACCCGATCCGCCGCAGGCGCACTGCCGAGCGCTGTGAGTCGCTCATCTTCCCCACGTCCTCGCCTGCCAGCAGGTAGCGGCCGCTGGTGGGCCGGTCCATGCATCCCAGCAGGTTGAGCAGCGTGGTCTTACCCGAACCGGAGCGGCCCATGACGGCCACGAATTCCCCCTGTTCGATGGTGAGGCTCACCGCCCGCAGGGCAGGCACATCCACGCTTCCCGCCCGGTAAATCTTGGTCAGCTCCCGGGTCTCCACCAGGTTCATGCCCGTTTCTTTTCCTTCCGGTAGCGGGTGGGGTCGGCCAGTGTCACCGTCTCCCCCGCCTTCAGGCCGGCGCGCACCACCACTGCCACCTCGTTGCGCTCGCCCACCTTTACCTGCCGGGGCACGAACCGCTCGCCCGCCTTCACGTACACCAGGCTCTTGCCGTCGCGCTCAAACACTGCCTCCAGGGGCACAAACCGTGCCCGCGGCAGCCGCTTCACGATCAGCGCCAGCTTGCCGGTCAGCCCCGGCTTGAGGCGGCCGGCGCGGTCCTGCTTCACCTTCACCCAGATGTCGAACACCCGATCCTGCGGCTGGGCGTTCGGGTCCTCCTCGATCCGGACGTCACGGGCGGCCGCCGACACCGTGCGCACGGCGCCGGCAAAAGTGCGCCCGGGCAGGGCCTCAAACTGGATCTCTGCCGGCTGCCCCCGCCATATTGATCCGATGTTGCGCTCATTAATGCGGCACCATACCGACATCTCGGCCGTCCCCGAGACGGTGCCCAGGCGCTGCCCGGGCCACACCTGGTCCCCCGCCCGGGCCGCCCGCCGCTCCCCCCCTCCCCACCAGCGGGAGGTCAGGGTGACCAGGCCGCTGGCAGGTACCCGTACCACGCACTCCGAGAGCGCCTTGTTGACCTTCTCCAGCTCCTTGGCCGCCATCTCCGAGCGCTTGCGGGCGTGCTCCACCTGGCTTTCGATGCGCTCGCCGGTCACCTGGGCCCGGCGCTGGGCCACCTCCACCGCCGTCTGCTTCTGGCGCAGCTGGGAGGCGATCTCCTGCCGGCGCAGCTCCAGGTCCTTCACGCTTTGCTCCACCTTGAAGCACTGGGCGTCGTAGGTGGCCTTGGCGATCTCCGCGTCGGTCCCGGGCAGGTACCCCTTGTCCGCCAGCCGCTTCGTCCGCTCGTACTCCAGCTTCAGCCGCTCCGCCTCTGCCTGGTCAAAGCGCAGCTGGTCCTCCGCCTGCCTGATCTGCACCCGGTTTGACTCCTCCCACAGCTTCAGGTCTTTCTCCGCCTTTTCCACCTGGCGCTTGGCGGCCTCGAAGCTCTCCTGGGCGCTCTCCCGGGTCTTGCTGATCTCCTCCTTGGCCTGCTTGTGGCTCAGCTCCACCTGGATCTTGCGCTGCTCGATCTCCCGGGCCTCCACCTGGCAGAAGACGTCGCCTACCTTCACCAGGGCGCCGTCCTCCCGAATCATGGCCAGCTTGCCCCCCGCCTCGCCGTTGAAAACGGTGAGGGCGTTGTCGCTCTGCAGTGTCCCCTCCGCCGGCAAGGTGATCACAAATTCGCCCACGCTGGGCCGGCAGGTGGGCACGGGCTCGCTGCCCTGGCGGGCCCCCAGCGCCCGCCATGCCCACACCGCCCCGCCCAGGGCAGCCAGCACCAGCAGCCAGCTGATAGCCTTGCGCATGGACTCCTCTTAGCCCGGCAGGCCCTGGGTGATGTCTTCTCCCAGGGCGGTCCGGATTCTCACCGTGGTCAGGTAGTACTCCACTTTCTCCTGCAGCAGGGAACGCTCCGCCTGCACCAATCTATCATCAGCGTCAAGCACCCGCAAGTAGTCGCTGAGCCCCTCATCAAACATGCCCTGCGCCTGCTCGCGGTTCTTCTGGGCCAGCTTTACCGTCTCCTCGCCGATCGCGATGCGGGCCTTGGCGCTGTTGGCCGCCCGTACCAGCCGCTGCACCTCCTGTGCCACCTGGTCGCGCTGTGCCACCAGCTGCTGGTCCAGCACCTGCAGGCTGCGCTCCGCCCGGGCCTTGGCCTCCCCCCGCCCCCGGTCGCCCAGGGGCATCTCCAGCCGCACCCCGGCAAACCAGCCCTCATGCACCGTCTGCCCACCCAGGGTCTCCCCGGCATCGGTCACCCCCAGGGAGGCGATCAGGTCCGGCCGCGCCTGGCTGCCGGCAATGCGCCGCACCGCTACCTGGTCCTCCCGGGCCAGCTGCAGCCCGGCCAGGCGGGTGCTGTTGGTCACCGCCCGGCTGGCCAGGGCGGCCTCCTGGTACTCCTGGGGCACATACTCCACCGCCGTCACCAGCTCCACGGTGGCCCCGCTGGCAAAGCCCATGCTCAGCAGCAGGCTGTCCATGGCGTCCTGAAAGGCTTGCTGCCGGCTGATCAGCGACTGCTTCGCCTGCTCCAGGCTGAGCCGGGCCTGGCTCACGTCTATCTCCCGCACCTGGCTCACCCAGGTCTCACCGGGCTGGACTAGGCCCTCCCCGGTAAACTTCATGTAGTTGAAGTCGTAGAACTGCTTGGCCCGGTCCACTGCCCGCTGGGCGATCTCCGTCTCTCCCCGCGCCAGGGAGGCCCGCACGTAGCGGTCAATCACCTCCGAGGCCAGTCCCTGCCGGGCGTCATAGAAGGACAGCTCCTCCTGCAGCAGCCCGCTGCGGGCGCTGCGCACCTGCTCGCCGGTGGAGGAGGCCAACCCCGCTCCCCGCAGCAGGGGGCGGTCGTAGCTCAGGCTGAGGGCCGGGCGCTGGGAGGTGAGGTCGCCAAAGGTCTGCTGAGAGCCCGAGCCCACGTCCAGCACCATGGCATCCCCGCCCAGGCGCTCCCAGCGGGTGCTGGCAGAGCTGGCAACCCGGGCGCTCGCCGCTCCGCCCGTGGGCCGGCTGCGCTCGGCTGCGCTGGAGGCGGTGTAAAACAGGCGCTGGTCGGCCACCCACAGCCGCATCTTGCTGTTGACCAGGCTCGCCTGCTCCTGGCGGAAGGAGGCGTTGTGCTTGAACGCCAGCTCCACGCTCTCCTTCAGGCTCAGCCGCGCCGGCGCTTGGGGGGAAGGGGTGGGCGTGAGGTCCATCCGCTTGGGCTCTGCCGCCCGGATCTGCTGCCATTGCTCAGGGGGCAGGCTGCCGGGGCCGGTGGCCGCCGGCAACGCCTGCTGCGCCAGCAAGCCGAGCAGCACCAGGCATCCCAGCAGCCGGCTTGCCCCGCGGTCGGGGAATAAAGCTTCGCTTTTCATCGTGTCCGTTCTCCATGGCATAAGGGACCTGCCGGCAGCAGTAACCCCTGGGTCCTGGGGTGGCAGGGGGACTGGCATGCCGTGCACCAGTAGTTTTGTTGGCTGCCAGGCAACAGGTATCCTGCTATCCAAGGCTTAGATGATACCCGATTCGGGAAAAATTACAGCCCGGTGCATCCTCCCGTGGGGCAGGAGCTTGCCTCCTGCCCCGACTCCCTCTCCCCCTGATGCCCCTACTCCCTCTCCCCCCGGGAGAGGGTGAGGGTGAGGGCTGCATCCAATCTCCCTCTCCCCCCGGGAGAGGGTAGGGGTGAGGGCTGCATCCAATCTCCCTCTCCCCCCGGGAGAGGGTGGGGGTGAGGGCTGCATCTTCTCCCGTGGGGCAGGCCCTCGCCTCCTGCCCTTGCCTCCTCCCCCTGCACGGCGGCCCAGAGGCCTCAGGCCTGGGGGGCACGCTCGCAGGTAAGCGATCCCACCGAGGCGAAAAGCGCTCCGCGTAAGCAGGCTGGTCAAACCGTGTTACCCCCCGTTCGGGGGCACGTCTACGCGCACTCTCCCTCTTTGGGAAGGAGGCACCGGTGCGGGCAATCTCCCTCATCTGGGCACTGCTGCTCGGGATGGCGCTCATGGCCGAGGCGCGGCCGCTCGCGACGGTAGAGGCGCGCGCAGAGCGCGATCACTTGGTGCTGACCTGGCGGGGCGACGAGACCATCGAGGTGCAGGTGTCCAAGGCCCGGGGCTTGTTCAAGGGGCCGGTGACGATCACCGTTGATGGGCGGCAGATCGGCTTCGATGGGTTCTACGTCCACATGAACGATCTCGAGGACGGCTTCACCCTCCAGTCCACAGCCGCCCGCCTGGAGGGCGACCGGATTGTGGTCGAGCAAACGGTGCGCCACCCTGAGCTGGCGGCACCCACGAAGCTGACGTTCACGCTGTGGCTGGTGCCCAGCGACCGGGCGCTGCGGGTGGAGGTGGCGGTGCGGGGCGACGGCCAGGAGCTCGACCGTCTTGGCATCGGTGATCACCTGGGCACCGGGCTGGAGGCCGAGCGCATGTTCTTTGGCCGCATGTACGTGCTGGACCGGCCGCGGGCGTTCGCCCTCAAGCACAACTACAATACCTGCCGCTTCTGGTGCTGGCGGATGGCCAATGGGCTGACGGAGCTGCAGGCTACGGGTGGACCGGCCCGCGGGTTTGCCTACGACCCTGCGCTCGGGCGCTATGACCTGTACACCTTCTGCGAGTCGCCTATCCAGTACCTGTTCCTGGTCACCGGCAAGGGGCCCCAGGAGGCGATCGCCGAGTATCGAGAAACCATAGCCATCCCCGCTCCCCCCTCGCTTTCCCGCCTGCCCGGGCGGGTCGGCGTGATGGCGTGCTATCCCATTCGGGAGCGCTACCAGGACTTTCTGGAGGAGTGGACAGGCAAGGGCGCGCGCGACTTCGTCTGGCTTTCCTACTGGCCCACCCCTGGCGACCGTAAGCTGGTCGAGCCCTACGGCGCGCTGTATGCCACCTACGACACCTACTTTGACGCCTTCCAGCAAGAGCCGCGCCGCATGGCCGGCTGGTCACCGGACAAGGTCTGCTACTACGAGAGTGGGCGCATGATCACCGGCTATTGGGGCGCCTCCCGCCTGCTGCCCCAGCTCTACCTGGAGGCGGCGCAGAACCGGGTCATGGGCGTCTTCGGCCGGGAATATCGTGATGACCGGGGGCAGCTCGCATTCGTTCCCAGCTCCGCTACCAGGTACTCGAATCTGCGCATCGTGCGCCAGGAGGTCAAGCCCAACGCGCTCTACCTGGACGTGCATGCCATGTGGCCTCCAGACCACTACTTCGACTGGCAGCACCGCCACTACGGAGCGCGCACCCAGTGGCAGCATCAGAAAGCACTCTTCGACTTTGCCCGCCAGTACCTGGGCAACGCCCCGATCTGGTCGGAGGGAGGCGGCGAGGACTACGTGGGGGTGATGGATGGGGGCTGGTTCATGGACTGGCGCCCGCCCCAGGAGATCGGCATCGAGGCCGCAAAATGGCAGTACTACCCCTTCATAGACCAGGTGCACCGCGCCCGCCTGCTCAACATGGGCATCTACTACCCCCTCGACCACTACGACCCCGAAATGGTAGGCCTGGCTATTCTCTTCGGGCGGCCGCAAGCAGTCTCGGTCTACTACGGCTCGCCCCAGGAAGACGTGGGCGGCCGCTTGCAGGTCTATTACCTCACCAAGGCCTTCCACCGCATGCTTGGCCTCAGCCTCCTGCTGCGGGTAGACTTCCAGGAGGACGACATCAGCCGGCCCATCGTCTCCTACTCCAATGGTGCTCAGGCCTGGGTGAACCGCAGCGCCGCCGACTGGACGGTCGAGGGCTACTGCCTACCGCCCGGAGGCTACCTGGTGCGGGGCCCGCGGGGGTTCCTCGAGTACCGGGCGCGGCAGGGGGGCGCAGTCGTGGACGTGGTGCGTAGCGAGGAGTACCACTACTTCTCCTCCCCCGCCCGTGCCGATTTCGGCCCCGTGGTCACCGATGGCGCATTGGCCATCGCCCATCCGGCTGGTGGCAAACTGGTCATCTACGAGGTGAAGAAGCCCACTGGGGCCGTGACCCTGAGGCTCGGAGAGCTCCCTGGGATCGGCAAGGGTCGGCGGGCGACAAAGGCGTGGGCCGTGCTCACCCGCGGGCGCCAGGTCCAGCTCAGATTCCCCGACCTGCGCCAGCCGGCGCAGCCGCCCGACTACGCCCAGCCCGGCGACCTCGTCGAGTTCCGCCCCGTGGAAATGCGCACCGCCCTGCGCTACGAGATCTCCTTTGACTGACCTGGAGCAGCTCCTTCGCGCCCTTGCTGGGACCCGTAACGCTCAGCCTCTGAGCCAGGGCGTGAGGCCGGCCAGGCGGAAGGCTTCCACATGGCGCGCGATGTCGGCTTTCACCCCGTCCAGGATCACTCGCTCCGGATCGTCTGCTATCCCCAGCTGGCGAGCATTCGCGTACAGCTTCCCGCGCGCGGCCTCCACCTCGGGATCGGTAACCACATAGTGGCCGCAGACCAGGGCGACTTCCTCCCGGCGGCCGGCATCCGCTCGCAAGTCAGCCTCGGTGGTTCCCTTCTCCGCCGGCCGCAGCCATTTTGCCCAGCGCCCGGTGGCGATCGCCTTCTCCTCGACGGTGCACCGGTAGTCCGACGCCACCATCCCTGCTGCCGGGTTCCCCCTAAGGGCGGCGCTTTCACGATCCGCGAGCGCGAAGAGGGCCTGCGTCTCGGCTGCTCCCAGCATGGGAGCGATATTGGCGGCGGTGATGCCCAGCGGGGGATGCGCGGCCAGCACCTCCTGGGGTAGGTAATCCGCGTTGTGTTCCTTGAACCCCAGGCCGTGTCTGCGCGCGATCCCGGCCAGGCTGCGGGCGGCCTCCCCGTCAAAGCGGCCGACGTTATCATGCATCCTCACCAGCGTCCCCGTCTGGCCGACGATGAAGACCGGCCGCGGCAGCCCCTCGGCCTGCAGACCGCACCGCAAGCTGCTGATAAAGCCCTCAAAGTCGGCCTGCGCGGTCAGCCCGCCGCTCGTCTCTTCGCTGCCGATCTCGTACCACACCGGCGGCAGCTTCCGTTCCTGCCGGGTACGCTCGATCCCCCTCACCAGCGCCAGGCTCCGTGCGGTCACCTCCTCCAGCGGCACCGTGCCCGCCGGGTCGCGGGTCGGGTCCACGTGGAGCAGGCCGAAGCCGGCCTCGAGGTCGGCCTGGAAGGACTGCAGCGCACTGGCCATGGCTTCGTCCAGGGGCAGGCGGCCGCGCAGCTCCTCATCCCGATGCCAGGGTCCACCATGGTCGCGGCAGACGTAAAGCAGTCCGTCAAAGCCCACCGCGTCGGCGAGCCGCCGCACGCTGGCCGCGAAGCTGGACTGCGTCCAGCCCTCGGCATAGCCGCCGCCGAAGGTGGCCGAGTCCACCTGGTTCCGGCTTGCGATCAGCATCACCGGGCATGCCGCCTCTCGGCCCACCTCCAGTGCCGCCCGCACCACCACCGACGACATGGGACCGACCCCCAGCAGCGTCGGCGCCCACCCCTCGCCCTCATACCGGTGCAACAGGCGGCAGACCACCTGGTCGAGACTCAGCGCAGGTTGCGGTACAGTTGCCATAGCTCTCCCTCCTCCGCATGGGAACCATGAGTTGAAGCACAGCACTACCCGCCCGGCATCGGCCTGGCGGCGGCTAATCTCTTAGGTTACTCGCATTCGCCACTGCCCCTCCAGTTTCCCTACCACTGCTCGCTCGTTTGGCTCTCAACTGCTATCGCGGCCTCCGGGCAGCGGCTGGCGGCTCCTTGACGGTGGTGCTCCCCCAGCATCCGGCTCTCCTCTGCCCCTCCCAGCTCCGGCCGGGCGCATCTCCATGCGCCCACACTCCCTCTCCCCCTGGGAGAGGGTTGGGGTGAGGGCTGCATCTAATTTCCCTCTCCCCCCGGGAGAGGGTGGGGGTGAGGGCACCTCCTCCCTCTTGTCATTTCGAGGGAGGCCCCGCCGACTGAGAAATCCCGCTCTCCTCTGCCCCTCCCTCTCCTGCACCTGACCGCCCCTACCTCCCCGGCCTGCTGCCATCCTTTGTTGCGGAAATCCCCCCGCCCCCTTGACCCCGGGTGCCAGCGCGGGCATAATGTAACTGCAAATCTTTCGCAAGTGCATTGTGATAGAAAGGGCCGCCTGGAATCATGGCAGCCGCCACCCTTGCCACCAGCATGCAGGCCGCCGGCCTGCGCCTCACCCGGGCCCGGCAGGCCGTCTTGCAGGTATTGGAGGGCAATCCCCGCCAGCACCTGAGCGCCCAGGACATCCAACGGCTCTCTGGCGAGCAGGGCTGCCCGGTGGACCTGGCCTCGGTGTACCGCACCATCAATACCCTGGTCAGCCTGGGGCTGGTGCACCGCAGCGACCTGTCCGAGTCCCACACCCATTTCGAGCTGGAGCACCGGGAGGAGGTCCACCTCACCTGCCGCCTCTGCGGCCGGGTGATCGAGGGGCGCTTCCCCGGCCACCAGCGCCTGGAGCGCGTGCTCGCCCGCCTGGCGGGCGCCCAGGGCTTCGCTCCGCTGCGCTTCCGGGTGGAGGTGGAGGGGGCTTGCCGCCATTGCTGCCAGGAACGGCGAGAAGGGAGGGCCGACGGTGCGCGCCAGTGAGCCAGCATTAGGCTTGCTGACCCTGGCCGGGGTGGCCCCGGGCCAGCGCGTGAGCGTGCAGGCCATCCGGGCGGGCTATGGCCTGGCCCGGCGCCTGGAGGCCCTGGGCCTGGTGCCCGGCACGCCGCTCACGGTGGTGGCCAATGCCGGCACCGGCCCCCTGCTGGTGGAGGTGCGAGGCACCCGCCTGGGGCTGGGGCGGGGGGCGGCCTGCAAGGTGCTGGTGGGCCCGGCGCCGGGAGATTAGCCATGCTTGCCCCCACCCACGAGCAGCAGGCGGCAGAGAACTATCGGGTGGCCCTGGCCGGCAACCCGAATGTGGGCAAGACCACCATCTTCAACGCCCTCACCGGGCTGCACCAGCACGTGGGCAACTGGCCCGGCAAAACGGTGGAGCGGAAGGAGGGCTGGTGCCAGGCGGAGGGCCGCCGCTACCAGGTGGTGGACCTGCCCGGCGCCTACTCTCTCACCTCCCAGTCGGCCGAGGAGGTGATTGCCCGCGACTACATCCTCCAGCAGCGGCCGGAGGTGGTGGTGGTGGTGGCGGATGCATCGGCCATCGAGCGCAACCTCTACCTGCTGGCCCAGGTGCTGGAGCTGACCGACCGGGTGGTGCTGGCGCTGAACATGATGGACCTGGCGGCGGCCAAGGGCTACCGCCTGTATCCGGATAAGCTGGCGGCCGCCCTGGGAGTGCCGGTGGTGGAGCTGGTGGCCCGGCGCGGGCAGGGCTGGGGCGAGCTGCTGGCAGCCATCGCCCAGGTGGCCGAGGGAAAGGCCTCCCTGCAGCCCCGGCCCATTGACTACCTGGCGGCAGAGCCGGCCCTGGCCGAGCTGCAGAAGCTGCTGCCGGGCCGCGTCGCCGGCTATCCCTCCCGGTGGGTAGCGCTGAAGCTGCTGGAGGGCGACAGCCTGGTGAGCGAGCTCGCCGCCGCCGCTCTTGATGCCGATACCCACCGGCGCCTACTGGCGCTGCTTCGCCGGCATGAGCACGAGCCGGCGGTGCTGGCCGACGCCCGCTACGCCTGGATCGAGCATGCCCTGGCCCAGGGCATGGCGCGCCCGGCCCGCCAGGTGATCACCGTCACCGACCGCATTGACCACCTGGCCATCCACCGCCTGCTGGGCCTGCCCCTGCTGCTGGCGGTCTTTACCCTGATGTTCTGGCTCACCTTCACCACGGCGGCCCCCATCACCGCCTGGCTGGATGGGGCCACGGCCCGCCTGGCCGCCTGGGTGGGGGCGGCGCTGGCCGGCTCGGCTCCCGGGCTGGGGCGGCTGCTGGCCGGGGGCGTGATCCCGGGGGTGGGAGGGGTGATCGCCTTCCTGCCCGTGCTGGTGATCTTCTTCCTGTTCCTGGGGGCGCTGGAGGAGAGCGGCTACCTGGCCCGAGCCGCCTTTGTCACCGACAGCCTGATGCACGCCCTGGGGCTGCATGGCAAAGCGTTTCTGGGCCTGCTGGTGGGGTATGGCTGCAACGTGCCGGGGGTGATGGCCGCCCGCCTGCTGGAAAACGAGCGGGACCGGGTGCTCGCCATGCTGGTCAATCCTCTCATCCCCTGTGCCGCCCGCATGGGGGTGGCTGCCTTTCTGGTGGGGGCGCTGCTGCCCCGGCCCCTGCAAACCCCGGTCATGGCCTCCCTTTACCTGCTCAGCCTGGCCATGGTGCTGCTGGCGGGATTCCTGCTGCGCCGGGTGGTGCTGCCCGGAGAGCAAGCGCCGCTGATGATGGAGCTGCCGCTCTACCGGCTGCCCAGCCTGCGCAGCCTGGGCCGGTATGCCTGGTGGCGGGTGCTCGCCTTCCTGCGCAAGGTGGGCACGGTGATCCTGGCCGCGGCCGTCCTGGTCTGGTTCCTCGCCTCCTACCCGGCGGGGGTGCCGCCCGCGCACACCTACCTGGGGCGGCTGGGGGTGCTGTTGGCCCCGGTGGGAGGGCTCTTGGGGCTGGACTGGCGCATGAGCGTGGCCTTGCTCGCCGGGTTCGCCGCCAAGGAGACCTCCCTGGCTACCCTGGGGGTGCTCTACCATGCCCAGGGGCAGGGACTGGCCCAGGCCCTACAGGCGCAGGTGACCCCCCTGGTGGGGCTGGTGTTCGTGGTGGTGCAGCTCCTCTACGTGCCCTGCCTGGCCACCGTGGCCGTCATCCGCAGCGAAACCGGGAGCTGGCGGTGGACGGCCCTGGCCGTGACCTATCCCCTGGTGCTCACCGGGCTGCTGGGGGCGCTGATCTACTGGACCGGGCGCGCCCTGGGCCTGGCTTAGGCAGCACCTCGCGACCTGGCCGGGCCCCTACCTTCCCGACCGCGGGCAGGAGAGGGGGCGGCTACTTGCCCATGCGCTCCAGGTTGCGCAGGCAGCGCTCGACGCACTCCAGGGGCGGGTAGGCATAGCTTTCCTGCTCCACGATGTACCACTGGGTGGCGCCGGTGGACTCGCAGAGCCGGAACACCTCCGCCCAGCGCACGTCGCCTTCCCCGATCAGGGCCTGGTTATAGGCGCCGGAATACTCCTTCAGGTGGACGGTGGTGGCCCGGCCGGGATAGCGCTCCAGGAAGGGCACCGGGTCGGCGCCGCCGTGCAGGGCGTTGCCGGTGTCCATCTGCATCACCACCTCGGGCCGGGTATGGCCGAAGAAGGTGTCCCAGGGCAGCTCCCCCTCCAGGGGCGTGAACTCGATATGGTGGTTGTGGTAGCCGGTCTGCATGCCGTGGGGGTCCAGCCGCGCCGCCAGCTCGTTGAACAGGGCGGCGGTGCGCTGCCAGGCGGCCCGGCTGCTGCGGTGCTCCTCGGCCAGGCCGGGCACGATCAGGAAGCGGTTGCCCAGCTCCCGGTTAAACTCCACGGTGCGGGCCAGCTCGTCCCCCTGCAGCGTCTCCAGGCCGATGTGGGTGCCGGCCACCTGCAGCCCCAGGTCATCAAGCAGGCGGCGCAGCTCCCGGGCCGAGCGGCCGTAGTAGCCGGCAAACTCCACCCCCGGGTAGCCCATCTTGGCCACGGCGGCCAGGGTGCCCGCCAGGTCCCGCTGGCAGTCGTCCCGCACCGAGTAGAGCTGGAGCGCGATGGGAATGGGCATGGTCTTTCCTCCTGTCGGCCGCCCCGGCGGCCTTGCTGGTGGCTTAGGTTTCCGTAGGCAGCCGCCAATCCCTGCTCCTGCGCCGGCGGAAAGGGAATGCCCGCCCCTGGGGGAATAGCTGGCCAGACCAGCATGGGGGTGCCAGCCATGTGCCGCTGCCGCTTGCTTACCGCGCTGGCCCTTGCCGGGGCCTGCGCCCTGCTCACCACCAGCCAGGGGGTTGCCATGAAGCCAACCGGCCAGCAGGTGCTTAACAACTTCGTCACCGAGCTGCTGCGCGCCCAGGTCGTCCCCGGGGCCTCAGGCCGCGCCCCGGGCTGCCCCTTTGCCAATCCCCGGCAGGGCTGGGTGCACTTGCGGGCGGAGGCGGCGGGGGAGGCGGCGGTCTGCCTGGACCGGCCGGGGCAGGACCACCTGCTGCTGCAGGCGCAGGGGGGAGCCCAGGAGGCCATGCGCTACCTGGCGGCGGGCCGGCACACGCTGTATGTGACCGGCCGGGGCCCGGTGCAGCTGGTGGTGCGGGCCATTCCGGAGATCATCTACGCCAACTTCCCGGCCGATCCGCACGTGCGGGAGTACGGGCCCTATGACTGGGACTTCCTGCGCCGCTGCGGCATGCTGGAGGCCGTCAACGTGCTGATCTCGGGCGGCGGCGAGGCCCCCTTCGTGGCCGAGTGGCGGGCCCGGGGAGGGCGCCTGATCCAGCAGGTGGGGGTGCCTGGCCTGCGGGGGGAGCCGGTGAGCGAGCAGGAGGCCTACCAGTACTGGGCGGGCGCGGAGGGGATGTCCTCGCCGCAGCTGTGCGGGGTGATCGCCGACGAGTTCTACCCCAGCGTGGCGGAGAGGTTCCCGCTGTGGGTGGGAGCGATCAAGCGGGTGCTGGCCGAGCGGCCGGGGCGGGTGTTCTACCCCTATGTGGCGGGCGACCCGGAGGAGCTGCGGCCCTTCATGGAGCCGCTGCTGGCGGTGGGCTGCCGCTTTGCCTACGAGCAGTACCTGCGGGAGCAGCGCACGGAGCGGGAGGCGCAGGCCTTCCTGGCGGACACGCTGCAGGCGGACACGGCGGCCTTCATCAGGGCCATGCCGGGCATTCAGCGCCACCTGATCTGCGTGCTGGGCATCCTGTGCGCGCCCCCGGAGTCGCTGGACGCCGACCCGGCGGTGAGCTACAAGGTGTTCATGGACATGCAGTTCCACCTGCTGGCCACGGACCCCACCTTCCAGGGGCTGGGCGGGATCGAGGAGTACCTGTCCTCCTATGCCGACGAGGAGTACCTGCGCTGGGCGGCGCGGCTCTTCCGGCACTACTGCATCGAGGGCCACACTGACCGGCTGACCCGGGACCCCTACCGCCTGGCGCACGTGCGCAACCCCGACTTCGAGCAGGGGCTGGAGGGCTGGACGGTGGCGGCGGCGGAGCCGGGGAGCGTGGGGGTGAAGAGCATGGAGGGGTTTGCCTGGCTGCAGGGGCGCTATCCCGAGAGCGAGCAGGGCGACACCTTCCTGTGGCTGAAGCGCAGCGCCCGCCGGCCCAACGTGGTTTCCCAGGAGATCCGGGGCCTGGAGCCCGGCCGCAGCTACTCCCTGAAGCTGTTTGTGGGCGACTACCAGGAGCTGACCAAGGAGCAGCGGCAGGCGGTGGCGGTGCGGGTGGAGGGGGCCGACCTGGTGGCCGAGCGCAGCTTCCAGGCGGTCTTCCCCAACTGCTACAGCCACCACAGCAAGCGCTTTGGCGAGCAGAAGACCTACTTCAACTACTGGCGGCTGGTGTTCCGGGCCCGGGCCCGGACGGCCCGGCTGTCCATCTCCGACTGGGGCAGTAACCAGGAGCCGGGCGGCCCGGCGGGCCAGGAGCTGGCCTGCAACTTCGTGCAGGTGGAGCCCTACTTCATGGGGGACGAGTAGGCGGGCTGTCGCGGGCTTGTCGCGGCGGCGTCGCGGCAAAGATGCCAGATGCCTCGGTCTTGTCGCGCCGGGGCTCGCCCGTGCCCCCTGCCGCCAGGCGGGCTGTCTTGGCCGCCAGCGTCCAGCCGAGGCAGCGTGCGTTTTTCAAGGTGCGGGAGGCTTAGAGAACCAAGGTGCGGGAGGCTTAGAGAACCTCTGTTTGCATTATAGCAGGGGCTGTCAAGAGGCCGGCAGGGGGGTGGGAAGGGGCAACTGGTTGCTGCCCTTCCACAGACCAAAACTTTCCGTTAGAGGGGGGTGTTCTACCCACCTTTCACCTCACCCCTTTCACCACGAGGCAGCAGGGGCGGGTAGAGGTGGAACGGATGACATGGCGAAGGCTGCAATGGGGTTCGCGGCGATTGACCTGGGGGTCGCCAGCCAAGTCTAGGGGCGCAATGACTGACACGACCGAAGCGCTGAACGGGTTAACCATTCGCATCAAGTCGCTGTCGGGCGCGAGCATGGCGGACGCGGTCGGCATCGCGCCTGGGGAAGCGTTCAGCGAGGGGGAAATGGGCGAACTGGGCCGAGTCTTCGGGCCGGTGCGGTCGGTGATCGTGCTGGCACAACATATCGTGGATACAGTGCAGATGGTGGCATTCCGATCGGCGAACGGGTATAGCGCCGAGCTGGGCGATGCTCTGCTGCGCCACGCCTGCTGGTCGGTGGTGGAGATGCTACGGTCCGCGAACCACAAGGCCGCGATCCCTCGCAACGCTCGCTATGGCGACGATGGCCCCAGGCACAGCATCTCCTACAAGAAAGCGGGAGTGTTGGCCGGTTTAGGCTGCTTCGGGAGGAACCAGTTGTTGGTTCACCCGCAGTGGGGCCCATGGCTCTATCTGCGAACGGTAATCACGGATGTCGCACTGCCGGCGGACGCGCCGATCAAGTTCTCCCCATGTGAAGACTGCGCACGCTGCCTCTCCGCCTGCCCCTCAGCAGCGCTGTCTGAGGTGGGCTACGATCGCCAGCTCTGCGAGCAACGGTACGGCCAACGAGGCCCAGGCACAGCGGACATCCATCTATCACCGCGTGGGCTGATCCACTGCGACGAATGCAGGAGAGCTTGCCCGATCGGCGCTGCGCCACCGCGTCTGGCGTTGTGAACACAGGGTCTCGCTGTTGCGGTACTGTCCCGAATCGGGTGCCGGGGTACCAGGCCGTAGTCCTTTCGCCATCACCTGATCCTCCTACGTTGTGAGTTCCCTGCTAACAGTGTCGTCGGCGCTATTCACCGACTTCTCATTCCGGCTGCACGAGGCAGAGGATGTCGTGCTGATTGTAGAAGTACTCCATGACAAAGGGCAGCATCACGTCGTTGAGGGTCTTGATCTGCTCGACCTGCGTAATGGTCGCAGCGATATCGCGTCCCCGGGCGGTGAGAGCTGTCGCCAGTTCGCTGGGCAGACTACCTTGTAGGTGTCTGAAGAAACGAAGCGCAAACAACCGCGAAGCAGCACTGTACTTGACCTCCCAGCGGACGGGCTGGCGCAGGTCTATGCGCCCGTCATCGCTGACCTTCTGAAAGACAACCAGCATGCAGGGGCGCAAGTTCTTCTCGACAAGCCTCCGGGCAGTTGCCTCGAAGGATGCCTGATACCTGATCGCCAGGTCCTTCACGGTAAGAGCGCAGATGGGCCTGCTGTTGGCATCAAGCAGGAAACGATGACCATGGAACAGCAACTCGGCGGCAAAGGCGTTGGCATCCTGCTCCCTTGCGGTCCTTGAGTGTGGACTCAGATCCCGTTCCGTGCACAGCACTATCGCCTCCAAGTGCTGTGGCAGAACGTAGTGGCCGATCTCGTGGAACGTGCTGAAGCGCGCTTGCTTATCCGAAAGCGCTTGTTCAGTTGCCACTACCCGTTCAGGGAAAGATAGCAGAGCCCGAGGCCTCTCCCCATGGACAGTCACTGCCTCTGGGATATCCCTGACGAAATCGAGAGACAAGTGCTTTAGCCCCAGGAGGTCGAGCATCGGACTGGGGTTGACTGCATCCTGCTCGTTCTGACCGGTCGCCTCGAGCAGGAATGACACCAACTCGGACGACGCCATATCCCGGAAGCTAGGTTGCAGCCCCATCGTCCCTCTCCCGTTGACGCAGCAACGCTTGAAGTCGCTTGTGTATGATCTCTACGGCATCTCCCTGCGGCAGCTCGCCGTGTGCAGCCAAGGCATAGGTGCTGGCAGGCTTGAGCGAAGGCAGCAGCTTAATGTAGCGCGCCGTCTCCTCCTTGCGTTTCGGGTCCCTTTGGGCCTCAAGCTCAGCAAAGAGCTCAGGGTGGTCGGCAGCAAGCCGGATCAGATTGTCCGTTGACTTGTTCTGGACTGTAAGCCCCGCCTCCCAGCGCGCGTAAGTCTTGTCCCCGATGCCGAGGAGCCGCGCCATTTGCAGCTGACTGAGGCCTGTGCGTTCACGGATCTCGCGCACCTCTGCGGGGCACAGCAGGCCTTGGACTCGGTACTGCTCCTGCTCGATTCGCTGATCCAGAGCCTCAGAGAGTACCTTCTCACCACATGCGGTGCATTCCGCCCACTCTGAGTGAGGGAACACAGAAGTCGCTTCGTCACTGACTTCCGTTGGCCAGTGGAAAACATAGTCTCCTTGGCGATGCTCCAAAGCTACTTCCCCACACACCGGGCATCTGTCAGCCATCCCCTTCCTCCTTTGGCTGCCTTTACTCGCCCCACTGTCAGGCATGCCGTTCATGCACAGAAATCAGGACGAGAACCCCACCGTCAATCCCGAGTTTCACGTACCGGTCGGCTGAGTCTATCTCGGGGTATAGCTCATAGGCATGTTTCCCCACGTGCCCTGCGGCCTTTCTCGTGATCGTTTCGTCCACGGGCCTCCCCGCATCGATGTACTCGCACACTGCCTCGCATACGCCAGACTTGTTAAGGCCAAGCCTGACCATGTCCTCCCGTGCACGCTCCACCACTCGCACTTGGCTCGATTTGCCCGCCAGCTGCCTGATGTGTGCGATCACTTCGGTGTCGGTCAACTCCCAGCGTTTAGGCACTCTCCACCTCATATGAACCAGGTGCGAAAGCAGCAGCCAGGATATGGTATCATATGATACTGACGACGTCAAGAATGTCGTCAGCGATTTTGGGGCATGTGCGCTTGTCAAATGGCGATGAGACACCGCTGGGCGGCTTCTGAGCTTGTGCACCAGCGCGTGCTGTCCGGAAACTCATCCGCCGTGCTCGTGGGCGACGTCAGGAAGGTAAGGAGTCGGTCGCGGCGAATCCCAGGGTTGGTGAATCACGAGTCGCCTCAAAGGGGAAAGGTCGTGGGCTACGGCCGGGCGAGAACTGGGGTAGACAGGTACCGCCGAGTGGTAGTGCCGAGCCTGCTCAGCTCATTGGCATGGCTGGCTCCAACGGGATTCGGCCTGCTCGGACGAACCGCAGCACGGCACGACATTGAAGCGATCCTGGCGGGTCGCCACAGTTTTCCGATCACCCTGCTGGTACCGCCGCTTGCGTGGGCGGCGTTTCCTGTCATTTTCCTTGCCATCTACCTGTGCAACAGCCGCGGCGGAGCACGCCGAGAATGCATGCTGGTGGCCTGCGTCCCGTTCGTGCTGAGCCTCCTGGGGTTCCTGGCTCGCGCGGCCATGGTGGCCACCGATCAGATGAGCTTAGGCATCATAGGCCCGAAGCTCTATCTCGGCGGGCACGCGTGGGGGGTCGTCGGCTATGGTGCCACCTGCTGGGCAGCGTTTTGGCTCTACTTTCTCGCAGCTCGGCCTCCCGGTGAACGACAGGCCCCGTTGGACACGAACCGAACCGACGATGGGCCACGAGAGATGCCCGGATGATAGGAATGTCGGCGTTCAGCGGGAGGAACCCAGAGAGGAACTGGGCGAGGGAGACGCGGCGGCGGGGCCGGTGCCGACAGGCGAGCGTTAGGGCATGGGGCGCGGCAGCCAGACCCATCAGGTAGCAGGCTGCTCGGACCACTGGTAGCGGCGGGGGGCGCGGTCCACCAGGCGCAGGTCCACAGATTCGGCGGGCCCGGGCACCAGGTCGGTGACGGTGCTGGGGCCGGCGGCCAGTTCGAGCACGGTGCAGAAGGTGCGGGTGCGGCCGGGGGCCCGCAGCAGCAGCGCTCCCTGGCGGTCAGCATAGGGGTTGCCCGGCAGGCGGCCGGCGGTCACCTCCAGGGGGCCGTCGCTGCGCGTGAGCAGGTGCAGCACCAACCCGGGCGCCACCTGCCAGGTCGCTCGCACGCACTCCCCCACTCCCGAGCGCCTGGCCTCCAGGTTGGCCCAGGCTCCTCTGGCAGGCAGGGGGGGCAGGCCCAGAGCGGGGACGGGGGCGGCCAAGGCGGGGCTGGCGACCGCAAGCTCGCCCCGGGCGCGGTAGATGCAGCCGAAGCGCCGCTCCCGGTCGGCCTGGCAGTGGTCCACGATCACCAGGTAGGGTGGGTCAAAGAAAACGGTGCGCTGGTAGCGGGCGCCCTCCGCCTGCAGGCAGCCCTGGGCCTGGGGCGGCCTGGCCTGGGGCCGCCAGGCCAGGGTGGCATCGCCCCTGGTGTCGGTTTCGTCGGCAAAGAGGGTGTTGTGGGCCAGGGTGGAGCCGTAGAAGCTGCCGTGCCGCGGGCGCAGGGAGTAGCCGGGCTCGCCCAAGTCGGGGGAAACCAGGGCGCCGGCATGGAGGAAGAGGGAGAGGCGGTCGGGGTGGTCGTGGCCGCCGTGGTAGGGGCCGGCCCGGAAGAGCAGCCAGCAAGGGGGCGGCCCCGGGCTGCGAAAGATGCCGATGCCGGCCACGGGCAGGGCGGTGTGCCCGGTGGGCAGGCCGCCGGGTGGGGGCAGGCGGTCGGGACCAAAGGCCAGGGCCGCCAGGTCGGTGCGGGGGGCGCCGCTGAGCTGGTAGGTGGCGGCCAGCACCGGGCCAAAGCGGGCATTATCCAGCCGGCCGGCCGCGTACTCGTAGAGGTGGCGGTAGGCGGCGAGGTGAAGCTGGGCGGGGTCGCCCAGGTCGCCCAGGGCGGGCAGGCGGCCCTGCTGGTCCACCAGGGCGAGGGGGGCGGCAAAGGCAGCCTGGAGGCGGCGCGTCAGCCCCGGGTCCACCTTCCCCTGCACCTGGCGCTCCAGCTCGTAAAGGGCGACCAGGGGGCAGAGGGCGTAGAAATGGTAGAAGGTGGTGCCCTCCCCCCAGAAGCCGTCCAGGGCCTCGGCGGCGGTGGGAATGCCCTTTGAGAGCTGGGTGTGGAAAGCCTCCAGGCCTCGACGCAGCCAATCCGGCCGCTCCATTACCTGGCCGGCAACGGCGACCGCCGCCGCCACGAAGCAGGCGATATTGTGGGCGCCGGCGCGGTCCAGGTAAGCGAGCAGGGAGGGGAGGCGGGAGTCGAAGATCTCGGTGCGCAGGCGCTGGTGGTCGGCGGTGGTGTAGGCGGGGCTGGTGCGGGTGAGGTCATAGGCATTGCCCACCAGCAGCAGCACGCCGGCGTCATAGAGCGCCGAGTAGTAGAGGGCATCCTGGGGCCCGAACTCCTGGTGGCCGAAGTAGGCGGCGGCCAGGCGCAGGCCCTGGGCCACCCAGCGGGCATAGCGCTCGTCGCCGGTCACCTGGTAGAGCACGCCCAGGCTGCGCATGATGCGGTAGGTGCGCTCGTGGGTGAGCAAGGCCCAGGCCCGGCGCTGCGCCGGGTCGCCTTCCCGGCGGCCGGTGGTGGGGTCGAGGAAGGAATCGGCCCGGTCGGGTTCATAGCGCAGGTGGGCGGCGCTGGTGCGGGAGAAGAAGTCGTGGCGCCAGCCGCAGGGCTCCTGGGGGAGCTGGGGGGGCTGGGCCAGGGCCAGCTCGGCCTCCTGGCGCATGAGGGAAACCAGGCGGCGCGCCCAGGGCAGGCGGGAGGCCTTGCGGCGGATCTCGGCCGCCCGTTCCCGGCCAAAGTAGAGGCTGGGCCAGGTGTCCTCGATCAGCCAGCCGGCATCCCCGGGGGCCAAGGTATAGGGGCGATAGGGCACCGGGCCGGCGGGCAGGGCCCCCCGGCGGTAGGCGCTCTCGGATTCCTGCGGCGCCATCACCCTCACCTCCCCGGCCAGCAGCAGCGCGCAGCAGGCCGCCAGGGCCCAAGCCAGCCGGCCCAGGCGCAGGGCAAGCGCGGTGCGCATGGGGGCCTCCGATCAGAGGGCAGGCGGGAAATGGCGGCGCACGTAGGCGATGTTGGCCTGGGTGTCCGGAGCGAGGCCGCGGGGGCTGGCGGTTTCCAGCACATACCAGCCCCGGTAGCCGATATCCCGCAGGGCCTGGGCGCAGGCGGGGAAGTCCACGTTGGACTCCTCTTCCAGGAGCCGGTCGCCGTTCTTGAGATGGACCTGGCAGAGGTAGGGGCCCAGGGCGCGGATCTCCTGGGCGGGGTCGCGGCCCTGATCGGCGGAGTTCTTGCAGTCGTAGTAGGTCCGCACGGCCGGGGAGGCCACCCGGCGCACCAGCTCCAGGTTGTCCTGGGCGCTGAGGGTATTTTCCAGCCCCAGGATCACCCCGGCGGCGGCGGCGCGGGGGGCGAGCTCTCGCAGCAGGTCCACCAGGCGGCCCATCTGCTGGGCATCGGCCATTCTCAGTTCGCCTCGGCCGAAGAAGGCGAGCAGGATCACCCGGGCGCCCAGGAGGCGGGCGGCCTCGATGGAGTCGGCGAGCCAGAGGGCGGCCTTGGGCTCGGAGGCCAGGGGCACCTCGTTGAGGATACCCAGGGCCAGGGAGGGGATCTTCACCCGGTAGCGGTTGGCGGCGGCCCGGTAGTCGCGGCGCACCGCCGGGTCGCGCAGCTGCTGGCCGGGGCCGGGGAAGGAGACGCTGGCCTCCACGCCGTCCAGGCCCACGCTGGCGGCCACCTCCAGGGCAGCCACCTGGCCGGTGCGGCCGAGGTTCCAGTCGCACATGGCGAGGCGGGGGCCGGCAGGGATCTCGGCGGCGCCGGCGGCACCGGCGGCCAGGGCCCCGGCGGCGAGGGCGGCGGTTTCCAGGAACTGGCGTCGGGTGAGGGACACCTTACACCTCCTTGGGTCAGGCCGAGCGCAGCACTTCCTGCCAGGTGACCACGCGCTGTTTCTCATAGGCCTGGCGGATCATGAGGCCGGTGAGGGTGGCTTCCCGGCCGTTGATGACGCCGCTGACGGGGGGCTTGCCGGTGGCGACGCTGTCGAAGAAGGAGCGCAGGGACTGGGCAGTGTCGCCGACTTCGGCGCCCACGCTGCGCGCGGGCCGGGAGCGGTCGCGGTAGATGAAGCGGCCTTCGCCCAGGTCGCAGCCGCCGAGGCGGCCCACCACCCGCTCATAGACGCCGGTGAAGGCATTGTCGTCGGGGCAGATCCAGCAGTGCTGGGCGCTGACGATAAAGTGGCCGGGGTACTCGATGATGGCCGAGTAGTAGTCGTGCACGTCCCGGCCGGGCTCATCGGCGTTGTAGATGTCGGCGCGGCCCAGGGCATAGGCGCGCAGGGGGTGGGCGGCGGTGACCCAGTTGAGCACGTCCCAGGTGTGGCAGGCCTGCTCGAGCACCCAGTCGCCGGACTCGGCGCGCTTGGAGAACCAGCCCCGCAGCGGTCCCCAGGCGTTGTTCCAGGCGACGCGGGCCTCAAGCAGCTCGCCCACCTCACCCTGGCGGAGCAGGGCGATGGCCTCCTGGTAGTGGGGGTTGGCCCGGCGCTGGAAGCCGATCTGGACCACCAGCTTAGGGTGGGCCTGGGCGGCCTTTACCAGGTCATTGGCCTCCTTCACGGTGAGGCACATGGGCTTTTCGCCGTACATGTGCTTGCCGGCGGCGATGGCGTCCAGGTACATGGGGGCATGCCAGTAGCAAGGGGTAGCCATTACCACCGCGTCCAGGTCGCCCCGGGCCAGCAGCCGCCGGTAGTCATGGGGGCCGGCCGAGTAGCCGGCAGGCTTGCGCCCCCGCGCCTCCTGCACCAGGCCGATGGCCCCGTCCAGGTGCTCCTGGTTAATGTCGCAGATGGCGGGGATCACCACCTGCTTGAAGTTGAGGGTTTCGCGGAGCAGGGCGGTGCCCCGGCCGCCCACGCCGACGAAGCCGCAGCGAACCTCGGGGGCTTCCTGGGCGAGCAGGGGGGAGGACATGGCCAGGGCGGCGGCGGCCCCCGCCCCTGCCTGCAAGAGCTCACGCCGAGTCAGACCTTGATCAGCCATGCGCCACCTCCTGGGGAGAGACTGGGGTGATGCTTCGGCCCCCGGGGGGCTTATCCTGCTGCCTACAGGCGGGGGCGCTTGCCTGGCTCACTGCTTGCCCAGGGTGAGGCCCGGCCAGTCGTCGGTGCGGAAGGGGGAGGCGGGCAGGCCGCCCTGGTGGTAGAGGTTGCAGACCGGGTTATCGGCCCAGGCGTAGCGCACCGCCACCGGGCGGGGCACCTGGGGGCTCCAGACCACCACCGTGTTGCCCTCGATGCGGGCTTGCGCCCATACGAAGAAGCGGTCCTCGCCGGCGATGGCGAAGCCCTGCAGGGGGCCGCCCCTGGCCACCAGCTTGCCGCCGGTGTGGCGGAAGTGGAGGCGGAGGCGGTCACCCTCGACGGTGAGGGCGCGGTAGATGGGCCCGGAATAGGCCACCCGCTGCCGGTAGGCCAGGGCCTGGGCGGCCAGGGCCAGGCGGCGGCCGACGTCCTGCTTGTTGGCGGGGTGGATATCGGCGGCATCCCCGATGTCAATGATCACCGCCATGCCGGTGGTGGGCAGGGCCAGGGTCAGGAGCTGGGCCTCTCGCAGCTCGGCCCAGGCGCTGTCGCCCGGCTCTGGGCGGGCAGGCATGAAGTTGGCGAGCTGCACGAAGAGGAAGGGGAACTCGCCCTGCCCCCAGGCGCGGCGCCAGTCTTGGATCAGGGCTGGGAAGAGCCTGCGGTACTGATAGGCGCGGCCGGCGTTGCTTTCGCCCTGGTACCAGATGGCGCCGGCGAGGGCGTAGGGAACCAGGGGGGCGATCATACCGTTGTAGAGCCCGCCGGCGAGCCAGGGGTTGCGGCGGGGATCATCTGGCCAGGCGGACGGGGGCGGCTGGGGCAAGGGCTGGCCGGCGGTGCGGGCGGCCTCGGCTCGGGCCAGCCAATCGCGCACCTGGGCGGCGGGGAGGAGGCAGTCCTCGGTGTACTTGGCCATGGCCTGGTCCCAGTTGCCCACCAAGTAGGCCAGCTCGGGGTCGGCGAGCAGGGCGGCCCGGCTGGTCCAGGACTCGGCGGGGGTGCCGCCCCAGGAGGAGTTGATGAGGCCCACGGGCACGCCCAGGCGCTGGTGCAGCTCCCGCACGAAGAAGTAGCCCACGGCGGAGAAGTCGTCGGCGGTGTCGGGGCTGCAGATCACCCACTCGCCCTGGCACTCGGCCTGGGGCTCCGGGGCCACGGCCTTGGTGACGGTGAAGCAGCGGATGAGGGGATAGTCGGCCTGGGCGATCTCCTGGTCGGCATTGGCGGCGCGGCGGAGGGGCCACTCCATGTTGGACTGGCCGGAAGCGATCCAGACCTCGCCTACCAGCACGTCGTGCCGGGTGATGGTGTTGCTGGCCTGCACGGTGAGCTCGTGCGGCCCGCCTGCAGCCAGGGGCGGGAGCTGGGCCAGCCAGCGCCCGGAGGCATCGGCAGTGGCGGCAGCCTGGCGGTCGCCCAGGCGCACCGTCACCTGCTCTCCCGGCGCCGCCCAGCCCCAGACGGGGGCGGGCTTGCCCTGCTGCAGCACCATGTGGTCGGCAAAGAGGGCAGGCAGCCGCACCTGGGCGGCGGCGGGCGCCGCCACCAGGCATACCAGCAGGAAAACGAGCCATTTTGCGTGCTTGCTCACCACGATCTCTCCTATCGGTGGTCACTCCACCTTGATTTCCAGCGCCTCGCCTGCCTGCAGGCAGACGGGCGCGGCAAAGACGACGGCGGGCCCCTCCCGGTGCGCGCTCAGCGACCCCTGCGGCCCCTGCACCGCCACCTGGCCGGCTGGCAACTGGGGCAGGTCGAGGCGGCGCAGGGCCTGCTCGCCCTGGATCACCTGCAGCCGGCACCAGCCCTCGCCCGGCCGCTGGGCATACTGGCCCCAGCCGGTGCCGGTGGACCAGAAGGTGCGGAAATCCTGGGCATGCAGGCGGGGGGCAAACCCCAGCCGGCCCTCGGGCAGGCTGAAGGTGAAGCCGTCCAGGGCCAGCTTGACCGACCAGGAGGACATGGCGCGGGCATAGTGGTGCCCGCACTCCACCTGGTTGTAGGGGTTGCGGTTGTGGCCGGAATAGCGGCCGGCCACCGCCTCTACCAGCCGCAGGCCCTCCTCCACCCAGCCCTCATAAACCAGGTGGGCGGCTACCTGGTATTCAAAGCCGGTCCACACCTCGTCGCAGTAGGGGAAGGGCAGGGCGGGGCGGCCGCCCCGGGGCCAGGTGCAGAGCAGCAGGCCGGCCTCATCGCCCAGGGCATAGACGCGCTGCACGTTGCTGAAGGTGCCGATGGGGGAGCGGAAGTTGTGGGTGAAGATGGCCTGGAGCGCCTGCCGCACGTGGGCGGGGTCGAGCAAGTGGCCCAGGCCCGCCACCTGGGCTGCCCACTGCCCCAGCAACTGGTCGGCCAGGCAGCCCTCGCCGTGCTGGTACTTGGGCAGGGGGTCGCCTGCCTGCGGCGGGCTTTGCAGCTGGGGGGGCACCGTCACCCCGGGGGCGAGCAGCACCTGCTGGAAGTAGTACTCGCCGTTGTAGAGCTTGGCGTCCACCTGGGCGCGGCCCTGCTGGTAGAGCGCGAGGTACTGCTGGGCCCGCTCCCGCTCTCCCAGGTGGCGGGCGATTTTCTCAGCGGCGCGCAGGGCGCCCAGGTACATGACGGTGCAGAGGGGGTTGGGGCCGAAGAACTCGATATCATAGGTGTTGTGCTGCTCGCCTTCCATGACGCCGTCCCGGTCCGCATCCCAGAGGGAGTCAATGCTGCGCCCGGCCGGGCCGGAGCCCGGGTCCATGCGTTCGGGGGTCATGGTCCAGGCATACTCCAGGGCCAGCCGCGCCTGCGGCCACAGCTCCTGCAGGAAGGCATCGTCCCCGGAGAGCTGCCAGTCCCGGTAGAGCTGGATGAGGGTGCCCATCTGGCCATCGGCACAGGGCTTGAAGTCGGCGAGGCGGGAGCCGGGAGGCAGGAAGGTGCGGAACGACATGTGGCCGGTGGGGCGGGTGTTGTGCAGGAACTCGGTGCGGCGCATGGTGCGCTCGAGCTGCGGAAAGAGGAAGGCCACCGCCTGCTCGTAGTTCCAGACGTGGGTGCAGCTGCCGGGGCAGCAACCGGCCTGGTCGTGGCAGCCTTCCCAGCCGTAGAAGCTGCCGTCGGCGAGCAGGAAGCAGGTGGGCGAGCGCATGATGCTGGCCTGGCTGGTGACGGCCTCCAGCACCAGGGTGGGCAGGGTGCTGTCGAAGATGGCCTGCTGCCAGTGCCCGGTATCCCGGCGCAGGCGCGCCAGGTGGCTGGCGACATACTCGGCCACTGCCCAGGCATCGGCAAAGTGCGCCCCCACGTAGCTATCCAGCACCGCGTAGGCGTCCTCGGGGTCTGCCCGCCAGGGGTTAGCCAGGCGGGGAAAGTGCCAGGTGAGCAGGATGGGCAGGGTGACCGACCCGCCCGCGGGCACGGTGGCGCGCAGGGCCAGGGAGCCCACGTCGCCGCCGGCGGGAGCGGGGTCGGCCTGCTGCGCCTGGTCCAGGTCGCCCTGGGCGGCAAAACGGTCCCAGAAGAGGTGGCAGCGGTCCCACCAGCCGCCCCGGTACCAGTGGGTCTGCACCTGGAGGTGGGGCCAAGGGGTGACCAGGGCCAGGGTGCCGGTGCCGGGGGCGGCGGGGTCGGCCTGTGGGTGGGAGAGCAGCAGGCCCTGCAGGGGGCCGGCCGCCCGGAACTCGTTCAGGGCGCCGGCGCTGGTGGGCTTGCCCTCCAGCAGGCGGCAGAGGGGATTGCTGATGCTGGCGGCCAGGGAGATTTCCACCGGCTGGGGGAGGGGGTTGGCCAGGGTCCACTCGAAAATGGCGACGGGGAGGGCGCTGTCGTGCACATTGAGGGGGAGGAAGGGGTTCCAGGCGGTGAGCGTGGCCTGCACGGGCAGGGCGGGGTCGGCGAGGGAGACGGTGGCGGTGGGGTACTCGCCCCGGAAGCTGCACTGGCAGCACCGGGAGACCCCCAGCAACTGCTGCTGGGGCTCGCCGAACCCCGAGCGATAGGGGGGCGGCACCTGGCCCTCCAGGATCTTGGCCGTGGGCTCCCCGCCCTGGGGGCGGGCCCAGAGGGCAAAGAAGGTGAAGGGCAAGCTGTTTCCTTTGGCGGGGCGATGGAAGATCTCGAAATCGCGCAGGTGCCCGCGCCCCCCCAGGCTGATGGTGCCGGTGCCGATGCCGCCCAGGGGGAAGGCGATCTCGGAGAGCTGGGGGCCGGAGAAGGTGCGCTGGGGGCCCACCTGGGAGGGCGGTGCCGGTTGGCAGTGCATGCGGCAAGCTCCTGGCGGCCCGAGGTGCGGGCGGCGGTGTGGCCCTAAGATTCGCCCCGGCCCTCACCCCCACCCTCTCCCAGGGGGAGAGGGAGTGAGGGGTCAGGGAGAGGAAGTGAAAGGTCAGGGAGAGGGAGGTAGGGCAGGAGGCAAGCTCCTGCCCCACGGGCCTGGCGTAGGGGCGCATGGATATGCGCCCGGCGAGCTGCCAAATGGCCTGGTACGGGGGAAGGAGGGGAGCAGCAGGGGAAGAATGCATAGGGGGTGCCGGCGGAGGCCGGGAGCGAGGAGGCGGGGATGAGGCTGCTGCCCAGAGAGGAGCGGTTTTTCGACCTGTTTGAGCAGGCGGCCAAGAACGTGGCCCTGGGGGCGAAGCTGCTGGTGGACCTGGTGGGGGAGGACAGCCGGGCGGAGGAGCTGCGGCGGCAGATCGAGGAGGTGGAGCACGAGGGGGACATCACCACCCACGAGATCGCCGATCGGCTGAACCGGACCTTTGTCACCCCCTTCGACCACGAGGACATCCAGGCCCTGGCCGGGCGGCTGGATGACATTTTGGACAACATCGAGGCCACTGCCGACCGCATGTACCTGTACGAGGCAGGCAAGCCGGCCGAGGAGATGGAGCGGCTGGTGGCGGTGCTGGCGGAGGCGACCCGGGCGGTGGAGCGGTGCGTGGGTGGGCTGCGGGAGCTGAAGCATGCCCGGCGCATCCTGGACTACTGCATCGAGATCCACCGCCTGGAGAATGTGGGCGATGAGGAGAGCCGGCTGGCGCTGGCCAAGCTGTTCCGGGGGAGCGACGCCCTGCACGCCCTGAAGTGGAAAGAGATCTACGACCACGTAGAGAACGCCCTGGACAAGTGCGAGGACGTGGCCTCTATCGTGGAGGGGATCGTAGTCAAGCACACCTGAGGCGAGATGTCACCGGGATTCCTTTGCGTAGCCTTCATATGCCTGGTCGCCTTCCTCTTTGACTTCGTCAACGGGTTTCACGACGCCGCCAACTCGGTGGCGACGGTGGTGTCTACGCGGGTGCTGCGGCCGCTGTATGCGGTGGGATGGGCGGCATTCTTCAACTTCGTGGCGGCCTTCACTTTCGGGGTGCACGTGGCCAACACCATGGGGCGGGGGATCGTACACGAGGGGGCGGTCAACAACGAGGTGATCCTGGCGGCGCTGGTGGGGGCCGTGGTTTGGGACCTGATCACCTGGTACCTGGCAGTGCCCACCAGCTCCTCGCACGCCCTGATCGGGGGGCTGGCGGGGGCGGCGGCGGTGGGGTCCCAGGGCCTGGCCTCCCTGCAGACTCCCGGCCTGGTCAAGGTGTTGACCTTTATCGTGCTCTCGCCCCTGATCGGGCTGTTCCTGGGGTACATGCTGCGGATCCTGGTGAGCCGGGTGCTCTGGCACTCCAGCCCCAAGATCACGGCGCCCTATTTTCGGCGCCTGCAATTGCTCTCGGCGGCGCTGTACAGCCTGGGGCACGGCACCAATGACGCCCAGAAGACCATGGGCATCATCGCCCTGCTGCTCTTCAGCAACGGTTATCTGAGCAAGTTTGCGGTGCCCACCTGGGTGATCTTTGCCGCCCATGGCGCCATCTCGCTGGGCACCATGGCCGGGGGGTGGCGCATCATCAAGACCATGGGCATGCGCATCACCAAGCTGGAGCCGGTGGACGGCTTCTGCGCCGAGCTGTCGGCGGCCGCCTCCCTGTTCGGCACGGCGGCGGCGGGCATTCCGGTGAGCACCACGCACACCATTACCGGAGCCATCGTGGGTGTAGGCGCCACCCGGCGCCTGTCCGCGGTGAGGTGGGGGGTGACCATCGGGGTGGTGTGGGCCTGGGTGCTCACCATCCCCGGCGCCGCCATCATCGCCGCCCTGGCCCGGCTGCTACTGGGGCTGGTTGCTTAGGCCGGCCGCTTCCCGGAACACCTCTGCCAGGGCGAGGGCGGCGGGCTTGGGCTGGCCCTCGAAATCCAGCAAAGCAGTGTTCACCGGGCAGGGGCAGCAGTCATGCCCCATCCAGAACAGCAGCCCGCCGCAGGCAGGGAAGCGGCGCTTGCAGGCGCGGGCGGCATAGGCCAGGGCCTGGGCCTGCCGGGCCTGGCTCCAGCGCACGTAAGCCTCCAGGTCGCCGGCGTCGCCCCCCTGCGCCAGGTAGTCCTCCCACTGCACCCACCAGCCGCCGGTGAGGGTCCAGAAAGGGTTGTCCCGGTTCCCGGGCCAGGCCAGCTCCCGGCCGTACTCCCGAATCAGGGAGGCGGGGCTGCTGCCGGGCATGCCCAGCTCGGAATGGAAGAGGGCGTAATCGGCATCCCAGTAGCGCTGCCAGCCTTCCAGGGAGCCGGCGTGGTTCCAGGGGCCGTGCACGTCGTGGTGCAGGCCTTGGCCCGCCTGCTCGGGGGCCATCCAGGTGCGGGGGCCGCTGGGGGAGCAGGGCAGGAAGCGGCGGGTGGGGTCCAGGCTGCCACTCACCTCTTGCAGGGCGGCGAGCATGGGGTGGGAGGCGTCGAGGGGGCGGTCCATGCCCTGCCGGCTGCCGTCAGCGGCGGCCAGCAGCTCGTTGCCGCCGCACCAGAGCAGCAGGGAGGGGTGATGCTGGCGGCGGCTGATGTAGCTGGCGGCGATCTGCCGCATTTCCCAGATCGCCGGCTCGTCGTCCGGCGGCCAGTTGTCCACCCCGGAGGAGGAGAGCGGAAACTCCTGCCAGACCAGCAGGCCCAGCTCGTCACAGCGCCGGTAGAAGCACTCCTTCTCCAAGAAGGACCCGCCCCACACCCGGAGCAGGTTGCAGCCCAGGTCGCGGTAGGTCTGCAGGCGGTGCTGGTACTCGGCCTCGGGGACGTCGGCAAAGTTGGGGCGGATGGGGGACCAGTTCACCCCCTGCAGGAAGGTGGGGAGGCCGTTGATCTCGCATACCCAGGGCTTGGCGCCGGCGGGCGCCCCCGGGCAGGGCCGCCAGGCGACCTGGCGGAAGCCCACAGTGCGGGATTCCTGGTCCAGGAGGGCGCCGCCCGGGGCGAGCAGGCGCAGGCTGACCTGGTAAAGCGGCTGCTCGCCACTGCCGTTGGGGTGCCAGGCGGCCGCGGGCAGGTCGGGGAGGGCGCACTGGAAGTCGGGCGAGGGCGGGAAGACCTGGCGGGCCACCTCCCCGGCTGCCCCGGCTACCGCCACCTCCACCCCGGCGGCCTGCTCCAGCTCCAGCTCGGCGGCCAGGTGCAAGCGGCCCCGGCCGGCCCGGTAGTCATAGTCCGTGTAGGCGCGCAGGCCGGCGATGGCGTCGCCCTGGCGCCACTGGAGGCACAGCCCGTCCCAGATGCCCACCTGCACCAGGCGGAACACCCAGTCCCAGATGTAGTTGAAGCGCGGCTTCCAGTCCCGCATCTGGGAGGTGTAGCCGATCTGGCCCAGGTAGCGGGGGTGGCCGGTGAAGAGGATGGTGAGGCGGCGTTCGCCGGCCGCCAGGTGGGGGGTGAGGTCGAAGGTGTGGGGCAGCAGGCTGCCCTGGAAGCTGCCCACCCGGGCCTGGCCCAGGGTGACCAGCCCCTGGTAGTCCAGCCCCTGGCAGATGAGCAAGGCCCGGCCCTGGCCAATCCAGGCGGCGGGGAGCTCGGCCTGGAAGGCCCAGTCGCGGTGCTCCACCCATTCGCACTGGCGGCAATTGAGGCCGACGTTCCAGTCGGGGAGCAGGCCGGCGGTGCGCAGGGCCTGCTGGACGGAGCCCGGCACGACCGCGGGCAGTGGCCCCACGTCCGGCTGCAGCTTCATCACCGGCTCCCAGTGGTAAGGATGCCAACCGGTGAGGGTCCAGCTGAGGGTGGAAAGGTCGAAGCTCTGGCGCATTGGGACCTCCTGCCGCCTGGCGGAAGCTCGCCTGCTAACCGCTGGCCGGGCCTAACCCGGGCCTGAGCACCAGCAACTGGCAGGGGACCTTGGCCAGGATGTAGTCCAGCTCCTGGCGGAGCTGGGTATCCACCGCTTCCGGGCGGGGCACCACCAGGGCCAGCGTGTCCGCGCCCCGCACGGTCACCTCGTGCACCACCACTGGCGCGAAGGCCCGGCCGTAGCGCACCTCGATGGCGGCATGCTTCACCCCGTGCTGCCGGCAGACCTGGGCCACATGCGCGATCTGGGGGTCCTCGGCCAGCTCCTGGGCAGTGGGCGGCGGGGGAAGCGGCTGGTCATGCTCCACGAGGCGGATGCACACCACCACCAGCCAGGCACGGTGGGCGCGCACCAAGTCGCAGACGAAGCCGAGCATGCGGTCCTCATAAGGCCGGCCGGTATAGGGCATCATCACCAGGCGCAAGACGCTATCCGGCATGCTCGCCCACCTGGTACCTGACGTTTACCACCACCACGTTGGGCTGGAACATCAACCTCCACTTGAGCACCAACCCGCTCTGGTTATGCAGCAGCTTGTGCCACCACCGGATGGTGGCGAACTCGGGAATCACGACGGTGAGGAGGTCAAGATGCCTCTCCTGGCGGACGGTGGCGAGGTACTGGAAGAGGGGCTGGGTTAAGGAGCGCCAGGGGGAGGGGAGAATGGTGAGGGGGACCCCGGCGCCCCATTCGGCCCACTTGGCCTTGATGCGGGGGGTTTCCGCGGGGTCTATCTCCACATAGACCGCTTCACACTGGGGATCAATGGTGCGGGCATAGAGCAGGGCGGTGACCACTCCCCGGTGCACGCCCCCCACCAACACCAGGGCGTGGTGGCTGGGAGAGCGCTGGGGGTGGAAATCGGCCAGGCTGAGCTGCTGGGCAAGCTCATGGTAATGGTTATGCACCTTGAGGAAGCCCATGACCAGGATGGGGACTAGCAAGATGACGACGAAGGCGCCGTGCACGAACTTGGCGGTGCCGATCACCACCAACACCACGGCGGTGGCGGTGGCGCCGACGGCGTTCACGGCGGCGGCAGCCCGCCAGCCCCGCTGCCGCGTTCTCAGCCAGTGGCGCACCATGCCGGCCTGGGAGAGGGTGAAGGAGAGGAAGACGCCCACCGCGTAGAGGGGGATCAGGCGGTTAGTGATGCCGCCGAAGATCACGATGAGCAGGGCGGCGAGGGTGGCCAGGATGAGGATGCCGTTGGCAAAGACCAGTCGGTCGCCCAGGTTGCGCAGCTGGCGGGGGGCAAAGCCGTCGCGGGCCAGGATAGCAGAGAGGCGGGGAAAATCGGCGAAGGCGGTGTTGGCGGCGAGCACCAAGATGCCAGCAGTTGACCACTGCACCAGGTAATAGAGCCAGCTCTTCCCCACCACCGCCTCGGCCAGCCGGCTGGCGACGGTGGCGGTCACCTGCTCACTGGGAGGGGTGATGCCGTAGTGCCTGGCGAGCAGGGTGAGGCCCAGCACCAGGGTGCCCAGGATGCCCCCCATCCAGAGCAGGGTGATGCCGGCATTGCGGCTTTCGGGAGGCCGGAAGGCCTGCACCCCGTTGGAGACTGCTTCCAGCCCGGTGAGGGCGCTGCAGCCCGAGGAGAAGGCCTTGAGGATGAGAAATATGGTGACCGGGGCCAGCACCTGCGGCGGCGGGGTGACGGGGGGCTGGGCGAGGGAGGCGGCTCCTGCCAGCCAGCGGTAGGCTCCGACTGCCAGCATGGCCCCGAAAGAGCAGATGAAGGCATAGGTGGGGATGGAGAACATCAGGCCCGATTCCTTGGCGCCCCGCAGATTCCCGATGGCGACGAGGGCAACAAAGCCCAGGGCGATGGTCACCCTCCAGGGCCATAATGCCGGGTAGGCGGAGGTGATGGCGGCCACCCCGGCGGCAATGCTCACGGCCACCGTGAGGATGTAGTCTATGAGCAGCGAGCTGGCGGCGATCAGGCCGGGGAGCACGCCCAGGTTGTCCTTGGCCACGATGTAGGATCCGCCGCCGGAGGGGTAGGCGTGCACGGTCTGGCGGTAGGAAATGGTGACAATGCCTACCAGGGTGACGACGGCGATGCCGATGGGGATGGCATGGGCGAGCCCCGCGGCGCCGGCCAGGTAGAGGACGATCAGCACCTCTTCCGGGCCGTAGGCGGTGGAGGACAGCGCGTCCGAGGCGAACACCGGGAGTGCCAGCACCTTGGGCAGTTTCTGCTCGGTCAAGCGCGCGGTGGGCAGGGGTTCGCCAAACAGCAGTCGTCGTACGGAGAATCTCATCGCTTGCTACCCGCGGCGGGTTACAGGCGGGCATTGTAGCACTGTCGCGCCCCCGCGTCCATGGCCAGCCAGCCAGGCCGGCCCATGGGCGGGCAGGCGGGGGGGAGTGAGGCGGGCCCAGGCCAGGAGAGGGCAGCAGTGGGCGGCGCTACGACGCCCCGGGGGTGGCCGCCTGGATGATGCGGTCCACCAGGCTGCCCGGCTGGCTGGCGGCGGCGATGTCCTGGCCGGCCAGGGCGGCGGGCAAGGCCCACAGCATCAGGTTCTGGTAGTAGTCGAAGCCGCCCTGGCGGCGGCGGCTGCCGCCCTCGAAGACCACGGGGATATCCCAGCTCCAGCCCTGCTCCAGGATCACGCTCCAGGTGCGCCGGGCCAGGGCCTCCCCCACCTGGGGGCGGCCGGCAAAGATGAAGGTCATGGCCAGCATCAGGGTGCCGGGGGGATGGATGCCGGCCCGGCCCCAATAGCCGGGGGCAAACTCCGTGCCCACCAGGTCCTGGCCGGGGGGTGAGGTGAAGGTAACCGCGCCGTCGGGGGTGGCCGCCAGGGCGGTCTGCTCCAGGGTGGTGAGGGTGGCCTGCACCCGGTCGGGGCGGAAAACGCCGGGCAGGCCGTGGCTGCGGGCCATCCACTCGCCGTCAAGCTGGTAGCCCATCACCACCTGGCTGCGGCGGCCGGATTCCGGCTCGTGATAGAGCAGGTAGCAGTCCTGGCCCCAGCCCTGCTCCTCCAGCACGGCGCTGCCTGCCTCCAGCCACTGCTGGCACTGGCGAGCGAACTTGCGGTCTCCCGCCGCCTGGGCCATGCGCTGGGCCATGCGGAGCTGGGCGAGGTGGGCGCCGCCGATGTGGGGGACGATGCCGAAGAGGTCGCAGCTTTCAAACCAGTCTTGGGCGTTGTTGTCGGCGGGCATGCTCACGATGCCAGCGGCGCCGGAGCCGGGGCGCAGGTTCATGGTGAAGACGGTGTTTTGCTTGACCGACTGGTAGAACTCATCCAGCAGGGCTGCGCTCCCCGTGCGCTGCCAGAGGCGGTCCACCATGGTGACATAGCAGGGCCCGTCGAGGGTGGTCTGGGGCTTGCGGGCATAGCCCCGGGAGGGCATGGCCATCTCCAGGTAGGGAGTGGCGCAGGTGAGGCCGCCGAAGATCCAGGGGGCCTGGCCGTCGGGGTACTGGTAGGCCCGGTAGGCGCGCAGCGTGGAGAGGGCCAGCTCGGGGAAGAAGTAGACCAGGGGCAGGTTGCCGTAGAAGCTGCAGGGGATGCACTCGACCTGCGGGCACCAGCCCGGGCTCTCGATCATGCCGAAGAGGCCGTCCTGGGGCCGGCACCAATCACCGATGGGGGGCTGGGCCTGCGCCCACAGGCTGTCCTCGGTGACCAGGTAGAGGTTATTGACCAGCGCCTCTCGCAGCCAGGCGGGGAGCGCCTCCTCGGCATAGATCACGGCCTGCCAGGCCAAGATGCGGGCGAGCAGGCGCTGGTGGTGCGCGGCCAGGTAGTCGGCCACCTCCCGGGCCCCGGCAAAGCGGGCGGCGTACATGTGGGTATAGGTGTTGCCCTGGGGGGAGGCGGGAGTGCCGCCGCCCTGCCAGCGGGGGGCATGCCAGGCCAGCACCAGGCGGATGGTCTGGCACTCGCCGGGGGCCAGGGAAAAGTCCACCGCCACCGAGGCCCCGGCTCCCTCCCGGCTCTCGGGCAGGCCGCGGCGGATATAGCCCCAGGCCCCCAGGTCGGTGCCCAGGTCGCCCCCGGTGCGCACGGGATAATCCCCGATCACGCCCAGGGCATAGCCGGCCAGGGGGGCGGTCACCTCGATGCCGGGGCAGGGACCGAGCATGCCCCGGCGCTGGCAGCGGACGGTGCCCGCCTCGGCCTCCGAGGGGCCGGGAAAGCTCAGGGCCAGGGTGCCGGCCTGCTCCTGGCGGGTGGGGTTGCGCAGCTCCACCGCGAAGACCGCGCCGGGGACATTGGACTCCCGGGCCGAGCCGGGCAGGAAGGGTGACCAGGCGCGCAGGCCGACGGAGAGGGGGCAATCGGCCTCAAACTCCAGGTCCAGGACGGGGTAGTGACCCCAGTAGTGAATCTGGCCGGCGGTGCCCACGTCGGCGCGGCGCTGGAAGGCGCTGCCGGGCGAATAGACGCTCTGCTCCACCACCTCTTCGTCCCGGCGTCCCCGCAAGTCCAGGGTGGTAAGCAGCCAGGTGCGGTCGCCCACGGCCAGGCCCAGGAAGGGCAGGCGCAGGGGGCCGCGGCGGGGGACGATGGAGCCGAAGAGGGACAGGTAGCCCAGGGTGCCGTCGGCCTCCACATCCAGGCAGCCGGTGTCCACCCCGCCCAAGGGCATGCCGCAGACGGGGGGATGGGAGCCGTGATGCACGGCGCCACAGACGGGGCCGGGGAAGCCGGCGGCGGGGAAGCGGGCCCACTGCCGGTCAGGCAGGTCCAGGGGAAAGAGCGTCTGGTGCTGGGGCATGGCTTGCTCCTGGCGGGCGGATTGGCCTGTCCTTTGGCGCGGAGAGGGCGGATTCCTGCGGGGGGCGGGCGGTGACAAAGGCAGCAAGGTAGGCTACTGGTAGCGGCCGTATTCCTGGACGGCCTGGAGGAAGGCCTCCACGTTGGCCCAGGGGACGTCGGGCTCGAGCACGTGGGTGGGGGCGATGATCAGGCCGCCGCCCTGGCCCGCGGTGGCGATGCGCTCTCGCACTGCCGAGCGCACCTGGTCGGGAGTGCCGAAGGGCAGCACCGACTGGGTGCCCATGGTGCCGAACAGGCAGAGGCGGTGGCCCCAGCGGGTCTTGACCAGGGCGGGATCCATGCACTCGGGCTGCACCGGGTCGAGCAGGTCCACGCCCAGCTCGACCAGGTCAGCAATGATGGGCAGGATGCTGCCGTCGCTGTGGTATTGGATGCGCACGGCCGGGTTGATGGCACGGGCGGCCTCGATCAGGCGGGCCAGGCGGGGGCGCAGCCAACGCCGCCAGGTGGCCGGGCTCATGATCATGCCCCGCTGGGTGCCCACGTCGTCCACGATGCGCAGCATGTCGCAGCCGGCCCGGGCCAGGCCGCGCACCCCGGGCAGCCAGGCCTCGGTGACATGGTCGAGCAGGGCCTCGGCCAGGGCGGGCGCTTCCGCCCAGTCGGCGAAGAGCTGCTCCATGCCCCGCATCTGCCAGGCCACCTCGAAGATGGACCCGCCGGCGCCGACCACGAAGCGGTCGCGGCCCTGGAGCTGGCGTACCAGCTCTCCCAGCGTGGTGCCGGGGGGCACGGCGCGGAAGGTGGGCCAGGCCTCCGAGCCCTCGGCAGCCGGGGGCAAGGGCGCCTGCGGAGAGTCAAGGTAAACGGGCCAGGGATAGCTTGCCAGCTCGTCCACCCGGGTCACCTGGGCCAGGGGGTGGGCGAGGCGGGTGAAATGGTGGAAGCTGCCGGGCAAGTGAGCCACGCCGAAGGGGCTGAGGTGGGCGCCGGGCGGCAGGGCGACATGGTAGGGGGCGAACAGCTCCCGGGCGGGGGCGGGCGGCGGCTCGGCGGCCGGGGGCAGGGTGTAGGTGAGCTCCAGGTCGTAGTAGGTTTCCGGGTCGTCGCTGCCTGTGCGCTCGCGGAAGATGGCGAACAGGCCGGGGGTGAAGCGGAGGTGCTTGGGCACCTGGTCGGGCACCTGGTGGGCGAGCAGGGCGGTAATGCGCTGGCGGCGGGTCATGGGGCAATGGTTCGGCCGCGGCGGCGGGAGGTCCTGCCGGGGGGCGGCCCTCACCCCGACCCTCTCCCGGGGGGAGAGGGAGGGAGGAGGCGGGCGCATGCTATGCGCCCCTACGAGGAGGAGAGGAGGGAGAGGGGAGCGGGATTTAGGCGGGGGTCAGACCTGGGCGGGGTCGGCGGTGCGGTCCTGCCAGTGCTTGACTTGGTCCCGCAGGCGGGCGATTACCGGGCCATGCTCTCCCTGGTAGAACAGGTTCTGCGTTTCCCCGGGATCAGAGGGCAGGTGGTAGAGCTCACAGCGGTCGGCCTCGCTCAGGTTGAGCTTCCAGCCGTCGGGGCTGATCACGCCCCGCACCCGGGCGCCCGAGATGAGCGCCGCCTGGGGTGAAGGTACCTTGCCCTGGGTGAGCTGGCCGTCGGAGTCCCGCCCGTTCCATTCGATAAACACGTGGTCCTGGGCGGGGCCGCCGCGGCCTTCCAGCAGGGGGCGCAGGCTGTGGCCCTGCAGGTGGGAGGCCAGGGGCTGGCCCAGCAGGTCGAGCAAGGTGGGCACCAGGTCCACCTGGCTGACGGGCGCTTGCAGGCGGCGGGCGGGCAGAGCGGGGATGCGCATGATCAGGGGCACCTTGACCGCCTCCTCGTACATCACCGTCTTGGCCAGCAGGCGGTGGCTGCCCATCATGTCGCCGTGGTCGCTGGTGAAGACCACGATGGTGCGGTCGGCCAGGCCGCACTCGTCCAGGGCGGCCAGGATGCGCCCCACCGCCTCGTCCACCAGGGTGACCAGGCCCCAATAGTTGGCGATCAAGCGCCGCCAGCCCGCCTCGGTGGCCAGGTCCAGGCCCTCACAGCCGTGAGTGCGGTAATGCTCCCGAATCAGGCGGCAGCGCAGGGGCTCGTCGGGGTGGGGCGGGGCGTCGAAGTTGCCAGGCAGGGCCACCTGGGCGGGGTGATAGCGGTCATTGTAGGGGCCAGTGAAAGGCATGTGGGGCTCGAGGAAGTTGACATAGGCCACGAAGGGCCGGCTGGCATGCTCCTGCAGGAAGCGGGCGGTCTCCTGGGCCAGGAAGGAGGGCTTGGTAAACTCGGGGGGGAGGCTGACCGCCTGGCGGCGGGAAAAGGCGGAAAAGCTGCCGTCCTGCCCGTCGGGGGCAAACCCGTGCTGGCGCAGCCAGTGGTAGTAGCTGCAGTTTTGGCTGTGGTCCCGGTGGGGGCGGTAGTGGCGGCGGTAGCCGTCCTCGATGCTGACCCAGTGGCGGAAGCCATGCTGGGGGAAGATCTCGTCGCCCAGGTGCCATTTGCCCAGGTAGGCGAACTCATATTCCGGGTCGGCGCAGAGCTCGGCGATGGTGGGGGTGCTCTCGGCCAGGGGCAGGTTGTTGGCGGTGCAGCCGCAGGTGTGAGGGTAGAGGCCGGTCATGATGGTGGCGCGGGAGGGGGTGCACACCGGCTGGCTGACGTAAGCCCGGCTGAAGACCACGCTGCCCGCGGCCAGGGCATCCAGGTGGGGGGTCTGGATGAGGTGGTTACCATAGGCGGCCATGGTGTCCTGGCGCTGCTCGTCGGTAAAGAGGAAAAGCAGGTTGGGCTTGGGCATGGCGGGTGACCTCTAAGGCGGGGCTGGGGAGAGCTGCGGGCCCAGCCGCTGGGCGAGGCGGGTGATCTCGGGCAGGGCGTGGGCAAAAAACTGCTGGTGGGCCTGGCACAGGTAGTCACGGGCGGCGGCGCCCCCGGCGGCCAGGCGGTCCTTGGGGCAGCCGCCCCGGCACAGGGGCCGCCAGCGGCAGTCGCCGCAGGCAGCACGGTTGGCCTGGCGCAGGGCGTGGAACTGGCGCCAGCGGGGGCGGCGGCGCAGGGCGGCCAGGTCGGACTGGTGCAGGTTGCCCAGCCGCCACTGCTTGGTGACGAAGAAGTCGCAGGGGAAGACATCGCCGTTGTGCTCGACCACCAGGTAGCCGCTGCATTCCCCGTCCAGTATGCACAGGCCACTGCGGCCGGTAAGCTGGCGCGCCAGCAGGGCATCGAAGAGGCGCACCGACACCAGGCCGGGGCCGTCCTGGCGCCAGGCGTCGAAGAGCTGGCACAGGAAGTCGCCATAGGCGGGGGCGGGGATGGTGTAGGGCGCGGGCTGGTCCCCGGGGGCCTCCACGCAGGGGATGAACTGCAGGTAGCGGAACCCCTGGTTGCGCAGGAAGGCATAGATTTCGGCCGCCCGGCCGGCACTGGCGGCGGTGACCAGGGTGAGGATGTTGAACTCGACGCCTGCCGCCTGCAGGTGGGCGATGCCCGCCATCACCTGCTGGAAGCTGCCGCCGCCGGCATGGCGGCGGTAGTGGTCGTGCAGGTCGGGGGGGCCGTCGAGGCTGACTCCCACCAGCACCTGGTACTGGGCGCAGAGGCGGGCCCACTCAGCGTCCAACAAGAGGCCGTTGGTCTGCAGGCCGTTGGCTACCGGCTGGCCGTCACGGCCGTGGCGCTCCATGAGGCGGAAGGCCTGGCGGTAGAAATCCACTCCGGCCAGGGTAGGCTCGCCGCCTTGCCAGCAAAACACCGCCTGCTCCGGGTAGGCGGCGGCCAGGGCGAGGCTGATCATGCGCTCCAGGGTGTCCTGGCTCATCAGGCGGCGGGCGGTGCCGGGATAGAGCGCCCCCGCCCGCCGGTAGAAGCAATAGGGGCAGGAGAGGTTGCAGTCGGCTGAGACCGGTTTGACGAGCAGCATGTGCATGGCTACCCCTGGCACTTCGGCACGGCGGCTCCCGACACCTCCAGGGCGGCAGGGAGCAGGCGGGCGGGCGCCCAAGATGGCGCGGGCGAGAGGAGGAGAGATGGCGGACAGGCCCAACCTGCTCCTGGTGTTTGCCGACCAGATGCGGGGGGAGGCGATGGGGAGCGTGAACCCACAGGTGCTGACCCCCCACCTGGACCGGCTGGCGGGGGAGGGGGTGCGGTTCAGCAACGCCGTCGCCGAGTGTCCCCTGTGCACGCCCAGCCGGGCCATGCTGCTGACTGGCAAATATCCGCTGGGCTGCCGCACGGTGCTGAATGACCTGCCCATGCCGGTGGACCAGACCACCTTTGCCCACGTGATGGGCGGGGAGGGCTACCGCACGGGGTATGTGGGCAAATGGCACCTGGACGGCTTCCCCCGCAGCAAGTTCACGCCGCCGGGGCCGCGGCGCCAGGGCTTTGACGACTACTGGGCGGCGTACAACTGCACGCACCTCTACTTTGAGCCCCGCTACTACCTGGACACGCCGGAGCTGGTGCGGGCGCAGGGGTATGAGCCCGACGTGCAGACCGACCTGGCCCTGGGCTTCCTGGAGCGGTACCGGCAGGAGCCCTTTTGCCTGGTGGTCTCCTGGGGGCCACCGCACAACCCCTACCAGATGGTGCCGGAGCAGTACCGGGCACGCTATTACCCGGAAAAGCTGGCGCTGCGGCCGAACGTGGGCCCTGATGCTAACCGGCGGGCCATTGCCGACTACTATGCGGCGGTGACGGCGCTGGACGCCAACCTGGGGCGGCTGCTGGCGGCGCTGGAGCGGCTGGGGCTGGCCGAGCGCACCATGGTAGTTTTCACCAGCGACCACGGTGATCTGCTGTGGTCGCACGGCCGTACGGACAAGCAAGCGCCCTGGGAGGAATCCATCAGCATTCCGCTGATCATGCGCTATCCGGGCGTGCTGCCCGGAGCTGATCGGGGTGGCCGACCTGGCGCCCACGCTGCTGTCCCTGGCCGGCTGCCCGGTGCCGGCCGAGATGGAGGGGCTGGACCTGGCGGCGGTGGCCCGGGGGGAGCGAGCCCTGCAGCGGCGCTCGCTGCTGATCATGGACCCGGTGCCCACGGACAATGCCCTGCACTGGGGAGTGCGCGCATGGCGCGGGGTGCGCACGCCCCGCCACACCTACGCCCGCTGGCAGGAGGCGGACTGGGTGCTTTATGACAACCAGCAGGACCCCTACCAGCTCCACAACTTGGCCGCCGACCCGGCCCAGGCGGGGCTGAAGGCAGAGCTGGAGGCCGAGCTGGCGGGCTGGCTGGAGCGGCTGGGCGACCCCTTTCCCAGCGGGGAGGCATGCCTGGCCCTGCTGGGGCAAAGCGAGGCCTGGCGGCAGCGGCAAGCGCACTTCCGGTCGGGCAAGCACTGGTAGGGGGAGGCCGAGGGCATGCACAAGGCGGTGCTGGCGTTGGGCTTGCTGCTGGCCTGCGCCGGGCTGGCGGCGGGAAAGGAGAACATTCCCATGGCCATGGAGGCCTTTGACCTTTCGCAGGTGCGGCTGGGCGAGGGGCCGTGCCGGGAGGCGCAGGAGGCCAACCGGCGCTACCTGCATGCCCTGGACGCCGAGCGCTTGCTTTACAACTTCCGGTGCAATGCCGGCCTGAGCGCGCCCGGGCAGCCCCTGGGCGGCTGGGAGGCGCCCGACTGCGAGGTGCGGGGGCATTTCGTGGGCCACTATCTCTCTGCCTGCGCCCTGATGTACGCGAGCACCGGGGATGAGCAACTGCGGGCCAAGGCCGAGGGCATGGTGGCGGAGCTGGCCAAGTGCCAGCAGGCGCTGGGCGGCGGGTATCTGTCGGCCTTCCCGGAGAGCTTCTGGGCGCGGCTGGAGAGCATGCAGCAGCCGCCCTGGGCGCCCTACTACACCATACACAAGATAATGGCCGGGCTGCGGGACGTGCACCGCTATTGCGGCAGCGCGCAGGCCCTGCAGGTGCTGCGGGGGATGGCCAGCTACTTTGAGGGGCGGCGACAGCGCCTGTCCGGCTGGCAGTGGGACCAGGTGCTGGGGGTGGAGTTTGGCGGCATGTCGGAGGTGCTGCATGACCTGTACGCCCTGACCGGGGAGCGGCAGCACCTGGAGCTGGCGCATGCCTTTGACCGCGCCTCCTTTCTGGGGCCGCTGGCCCTGGAGCCGGTTAGGCCCCCTTCTGCGGGGCACGACAACCTGACCGGGCTGCACGCCAATACTCACATCCCGGTGGTGTGCGGGGCGGCCCGGCACTACGAGCTTACCGGGGACGAGCGCTACCGGAGGGCGGTGAGCTTCTTCTGGGAGCGGGTGGTGGGCACCCGCTGCTACGCCACCGGGGGCACCAGCCAGGCCGAGCACTGGGGCGAGCCGGGGCGGCTGGCTGACACCCTGGCCGCCGACAACCAGGAGTCTTGCACCACCTACAACATGCTCAAGCTCACCCGCTACCTGCTGCGCTGGACGGGGGAGGCCCGGTATGCCGACTACTACGAGCGCGCTTACTACAACGGCATCCTGGGCACCCAGCAGCCGGTGACGGGCATGCTGGCCTACTTCCTGCCCCTGGCCGCGGGATCTGCCAAGAGCTACGGCACGCCCGAGGCTTCCTTCTGGTGCTGCTACGGCACGGGGATCGAGTCCTTTGCCAAGCTGGGGGACAGCATATACTGCCACGATGGACAGGGCCTCTACGTCAACCTCTTTATCGCCTCCACGCTGGACTGGCGGGAGCGGGGGGTGCGCCTGGAGCAGGTGACGCGGTTCCCGGAAGAGCAAGGGACCACGCTCATCTTCCATACCGGCCAGCCGGTGCGCCTGGCGCTGCGGCTGCGGGTGCCGGCGTGGGCGCGGGGGGCGCAGGTGCGGGTGAACGGGGAGGCGGGGCGCGCCCGGCCCCGGCCTGGCCGCTACCTGTGCCTGGAACGGGAATGGCGGGAGGGGGACCGGGTGGAGCTGCGCCTGCCCATGTCCCTGCAGGCCGAGCCCATGCCCGACGACCCGGAGCTGGCGGCCATCACCTATGGTCCCCTGGTGCTGGCGGGGCTGGCCGACGGGGAGCGGCACTTCCTGGCCGACAGCAAGCACCTGGACACCTGGATCAAGCCGGTGGCAGGCCAGCCGCTTACCTTCCGCACCGTGGGCCAGCCTGCGGACCTCACCCTGGTGCCGCTGCACCGGGTGGTGGACGAGCGCTACGGCGTGTACTGGGTGATCACCCGGGAGGGGAGCCCCCGCCACCGGGAGCTGCTGGCGGCAGAGCGGGCGCGGCGGGAGCGAGAGGCGCGGGTGGTGGACCGGGTGGTGCCGGTGACCGGCGAGGCGGAGCACGGGCTGCAGGGCCAGGACACAGGGACGGGCAGCTTCGGCGGCCAGCACTGGCGGCATGCCACCGGGGGCGGCTGGTGGAGCTGGGAGCTGGCGGTGCTGCCCGACCAGGAGACGGCATTGGCCTGCACCTACTGGGGGAGCGAGGCGGGCCCCCGCACCTTTGACATCCTGGTGGACGGCCAGGCCATCGCCACCCAGACGCTGGGCAACGACCGGCCGGGCAAGTTCTTCGAGGTCGAGTATCCCCTGCCCCGGGAGCTGACGCGGGGCAAGGCGCGGGTGACGGTGCGCTTTCAGGCGCACCCGGGCTGTGTGGCGGGCGGCGTGTTTGAATGCGCCACCCTGCGGCCGGCAGGGAAGTGAGCCGGCTCAGGCCTCCGGCAGCTCCCGGCGGCGGTTGACGAACTCCGGGTGGGTGCCCAGGGAGGCCAGCAGCTCCAGGTAGGCCCGATGCAGGCGCAGGGCCTGGGGGCGGTGCTTCCCGAGCACGCTGTGCTCCTGGGCGGGGTCACTGGGCAGGTGGTAGAGCTCGGGGACCACGTCCTGGGCGCCGCAGATGAGGGCCCACTCGCCGTCGGTGACGGTGCTGGGCTTGGTCTTGCGAGCCTGCTCGAACCAGGTGTAGGCGTCGGGGTTCAGGGGCGAGCGCGCCAGCGGCTGGTGGATGATGGCCCAGGAGGAGACGGCCACCTCCCGCAGGGGCTGGTCGCTGCCCTGGAGCAGGGGCAGCAGGGACTTGCCGTGCACGCTGTCGGGGAGGGGGGCGCCGGCGAGCTCCAGCAGGGTGGGCATGAGGTCGGGGGGCTGCACCAGGCAGGGGCAGCGGCGGGCCCCCTGGCCGCCGGGCAGGCGCACGAGCAGCGGGATGTGCGACACCTCCTCGTAGAGCATGACCACCTTGCCGGTGAGGTTGTGCTCACCCAGGTAGAAGCCATGGTCGGTGGTGAAGACCACCAGCGTGTTCTCAAGCAGCCCCAGGTCCCCGATCTTCTGCAGCAGGCGGCCCACCGCCCGGTCCACCATGGTCACCTCGCCCGCGTAGAGGGCCCGCATGTGCTTGAGCTCTTCCTTGGTGAGGTAGGTGGCCGGGCCATAGATGGGATAGGTCACCTCCTCGCCCTGGTAGCCGGGGTCGTACATGTCGGTGTAGTGGGGCGGCGGGTCCCAGGGCTCGTGGGGGTCGAAGGTGTCCACGTAGAGGAAGAAGGGCTCCCGGCGGTAATTGCGCTCCAGCCAGTGCTCGGCGCTGCGCATGGTCATAGGGGCGAAATAGTCCTCCTCGTGCTGGCGCAGGGAGGTGTTGCGCAGGTACTGGGTGACGGTGTTGGCGGTGCCCCGCAGCTTGTCTGGGGAGCAGGGCAGCTCCACCTGGGCCGGGGAGGTCTGGTAGCGGTCGTTTTCCTGCCCCCGGTGCCACTGCCAGCCGTCGAAGCCGCGGTCGAAATAGAAGCCGTCCCGGACCAGGTGGGGCGTGTCCACGATCATGTAGGTGAGGTAGCCGGCCTCCTTCAGGCACTGGGAGAGGATGGGCACGTCGCGGGCCAGGGGGGCCCAGTCGGTGTAGGTGAAGCAGTAGCGGCCGGTCATCAGGTCGGTGCGGTGGGGAATGGTGGGGAAGGAGCCGGTATAGGCGCGGTCAAAGGTCACGCAGCCCTGGGCAAAGCAGTCCAGGTGCGGCGTGCTGATCCAGGGGTTGCCATACAGGCCCAGATGGTCCCGGCGCAGGGTGTCGGAGACGATCACGATGACGTTCATGGCGGCCTCCCAGGAGGGCGGTGGGGTATCATCACCGTTTTCGCCCGGGGGCGGGAGGCTTCCTTGCGGGAGGGGCGCATGGCATGCGCCCAGGGACTGAGAGAGGGGCAAGAGGAGAGCGGGATTTCTCGGTCGGCGGGCCTCCCTCGAAATGACAAGAGGGGAGAGGTGCCCTCACCCCGACCCTCTCCCAGGGGGAGAGGGAGATTGGGCAGGAGGCAAGCTCCTGCCCTACGGTTGTTGTTCAGGAGTAGGAGGCAAGCTTCTGCCTACGGTTCAGCCGCTTAGCACCCGGGGTCCCGGCTTTCGCCCCCTGCGTCGGCAGGCTGGCCCAGCGCTACCCGGACCGCCTCCATGCGCGCCAGCTCCTCGGCCAGCAATGCCTCCTGCAGCGGCCGCGGCCGCTCCCCCACCAGGCGGCGGAAGTTGAGCGCATACACCTTTTCCAGCACCGGCGCGGGCAGGGCCAGGCCGCGCAGGGTGGTGCGGTGGTCGGGCCAGAACAGGGGCTCATCGGTGGGCACGGGGAAGGTGTCGGCGGTCTCGAGGCAGCGGCGGATCACCTCCACCCGGGAGAGGGGGCTGTCCTCCACCAGGTCGGTGCCGAAGAGAATGCGATCCTGGTAGTGCACGAAGAACTCGCGCGCCTGATCCGGCTGGGCGCTGAAGTTGTGGAACATTTCGATCCCCGGCGCCAGGTCCAGGTGCACGCCGGGAAAGCGCTCCAGCAGGGCGGCGGCGCGGGGCAGGTCGGCGGACAGGAAGTAGAAGTGGGCGAAGATCACCCGCAGGCCGGGATGGCGGGCCAGCACCCGCGAGCACTCCCCGTAGAGCGATTCCTTGCTGGGGAAGCTGTCATCGTAGATCCAGCCGGGCGCGCGTGCCCACTCCGGGGCCTGGGCCGGGTCCCAGAACTCCTCGGGGTCGTTCACGTGCCAGAGCAGGGGCAGGCCGAGCTGTTCCAGGCGAGCGAAGGCAGGCTGGTAGAGGGGCGAGTCGAGGGCGATGCCGGAGGCCTGGCGCACGTTGGGCTTGCCGGTGAGCATTTTCAGGCCGTCGCAGCCCAGCGCGTGCAGCCGCTCCACCTGCCCGCCCAGGGGCAAGGTGAGGCGGCGGTCCACCTCGGTGGCCAGGCCGGCATAGTCCAGGCCGGCGAAGAGGAAGATGTGGTCGGGGTGGCGCTGCTTGGCCAGGAAGGCGGCGGGGTTGCGATTGGGCCACTGCAGGCCGTCCACCACCATCACCGCCAGCTGGCTGATGCCCGCTTGCGCGGCCCGGGCCAGCAGGCGGCGGCCGGCCTGCGCGTCTTGCCGGGAAAGGTGGGTGTGGCAGTCCACCAGGGTGTAGCTCATGGGCCCTCCATGCCGAGGCCTGATTCGGCACCCGGGGCAGGCGATCCTTCGGCCTGCTCAGGAGGGGGGCTCCTCCTCCCTCTGGCGGGCCCGGCGCTTGGCGGCCTTGAGCCGGGAGAGGGCGTCCTGGGGCTGCTCCGCCGCGGGCGGGGCCGGTGCCCGGTCGGGAGCCCTGGGGGCAGGCCGGGGCGGGGCAGGCTCGGCGGGCGGGGGCACCCAGGGGGCCTCTGGCTCCTGGCGCTGGCTGGCCCGCTGCTTGGTTTCCAGCAGGCGGCCCAGGGTGGGCTCGTGCCCGCGCCGGGCCTGGGGGAGGCGCCAGAGGTGGCGCAAGGCCAGCCAGCGGGCGGCCGTCCAGGCCAGGGCGGCCTGCACCTGGGCGGGCTCGATGGCCAGGCGGCGCACTGCCACGTCCACGGGCCAGAGCAGGGCGGCCAGCAGCACCAGGTAGGTCCAGATATCCTGGGGTTGCCGGGCGGCTTCCCGCTTACCGCCGTAGATGCTGTCGGGGGCCGGCTCCCGGCGGCCGCCGGTGGTCTGGGCGAGCTGGGTGAGCAGGAACTCGTTGGGCTCCAGGTCCCGGTATTCCGGCGGGTAGGGCACCACCACGCCGGCGGTGCGGCTGGTGCCCCCCTGCTTGCCGGACTGGGAGACGGTGACCAGGTAGGCTCCTACTGCCCGCACCGGGAACTCGCGGCGGTAGCGGCCGGGGGCGGTCTGCTCCAGGTGCAGCTTCTGGGCCCGCAGGTCCGGGGTCACCAGGTGGGCCTGCAGGTCCAGGAAGTTTAAGAAGTTGCCCTGGGAGTCAATGGCCTCCACGCTGATCTTGCCCACCCCCTGCTGCTCCTCCACCACCACGTTGAGGTGGGCGGCGCCGCTGCGCTTGACCATCCAGCGCACGGCCTGGGACCAGAACTTCCCGTAGCCGGGCCACCCCAGCCAGTGGGCTGCCCAGTGGGCCTGGGCGTCCGAGGTGAAGGCCACCGAGCGCCCCAGGCCATAGCGCCAGGTAGCGAGCAGGGGGTCGTCCTTGTGCGTTTGCAGGGGCAGGGAGGCCAGGGGCTTGGGGCTGGTGGCCACATAGCCCAGCAGGGGGGGGAAGTCGGCCGCATTCAGGCCGCGCAGGATCTCGGCCTGGGGGTCTACCTTGGGCCGGAAGCGCTGCTCGATGAGCAGCGACTTGCTGGCGAGCATGGCGTCCTTGGTAAAGATGCGGGGCAGGTCGTGGGCGCGGGTGGCGACATAGAACTTGCCCCCGCCCAGCCTGGCCATGGTGGCCAGGAACTGAGAATGCGGGCCCAGCCCGAAGGAAACGGTGGAGAAGGTCATCTTCTCCCGGCGCATGGCCAGGGCGAGGGCGGCACAGCCCTCCTGCTCGTCGCAATCGCCGCCATCGGCAAGCATGATCACGTGGCGGATGCGGCTGTTGACGCCGCGCATCATCTCATAGGCCAGGGCCATAGAGGGGCGGCAGAAGATGCCCCCGCCCCCGGGCCGCATGCGGCTGAGGTCGCGGATGATGGCGGCGGAGCTGGAGGCGGGGCGGATGGGGGAGATGACGTCCACCGCCTCGCCGCTGATGACCACCCCCAGGCGGTCTATGGGCTGCAGGAGCTGGATCACCTGGATGGCGGACTCGGCCTCCAGGCGGATCATGGTCTTGCCGTCAATGGGCATGCCGCTGGAGCCGGAGGTGTCCATGATCAGCAGCACGGCCAGGGTGGGAAAGACCTTCTGCTTGCGCACCGACATGTCCACGGGAAGGGTGGCCTCCACCGGGGTCCGGTAGTAGCCGCCGGCACCGAAGCCGTCTTCCCCGCCCAGCATGGCAAAGCCGCCGCCCAGGTCGCGCACGTAGCTTTGGATCATCAGCATCTGCTCGGGGGCCATGCCGTAGGCGGGAATGTCGGAAAGCACCACCGCATCCCAGTTGCGCCAGCCGGCCAGGCTGGTGGGGATGCCGGCTGGTCCCTGCAGGCTGACCTCCATGTCGTGCCCCTGCAGGGCGCGGGCCAGGGGGCGGGCCTGCTCGGGGAATCCCGCCAGCAAGAGCACCTGGGGCTTGCCCCGCACCTGCACAAAGCCCAGGGCCCGGTTGTTCTCGGTGAGGGTGTCGGGGCCGGCCTCCAGCAGGGCCTGGTAGGTGTAGAACCCGGGCTGCACGATGGACTGGCTGAGGGTGATCACCGATTTGCCGGGGGGCAGGCGCACCGGCTGCTCGCCCAGGTAGGCGCCATTGCGGAACAGGCGCACCCGGCCGCTGGCGGGCACGGTGGCAGAGGCCACCAGCTTGATCTCGAAAGGCTCGCCCTGCTTCACCTCCGGGGGCAGGGTGGCGCGCTCGAGCAGGGCCTCGGAGCGGATGCGGGAGCGCAATCCCACGGTGTGCACGCGCACGCCCAGGCTCTGGCAGAGCAGGGCCTGGTCCAGGGTGGAGCCCACGTTTTCATTGCCATCAGAAAGCACCACCACCTGGCGGCCGGTGCCCTGGGGGAAGCTGGCCAGGGCGAGGCGCAGGGCGGAGGCCAGGTCGCTGTAGTCGCGGGAGGGGCGGGAGTAGATGCGGCTGATGCGGGGGGCGGCCTCGGGGGGCAGCTCCACGTAGGCATCGGCGCCGAAGACCACCAGGGCGGCGGTGTCGCCCTGGCGCATCTCGCGGCAGGCCTGCTGGAGGTAGCGTAGGGCGGCCTGCTGGAGCTCGGCGGGCACGCTGTGGCTGACGTCGAGCACGAACACCGTGGCCAGGGCGTGCCGGACGTGCACCACCTGCAGCCCCGAGAGCGCCAGCACCAGCAGCAGCAGCACCGCCAGGCGCACGCCGTTGGCCAGGCGCCGGCGGGTCGGCCCCAGGTTGGCCAGGCTTTCCCGGCCCGCCCACCAGGCGAAGGCCAGCAAGGGCAGCAGGAGCAGCAGATAGCCGGGATGGGTGAACTGAATCGGCATCAGCGCTCCTTGCCCTCAGCGCGGCTTATGGTCTGCGGTGATAGGCATACCATTCCAGGGACACCACTACCAGGGCGGCGAACAGCAGCCACCGCCACAGCTCCTTGTTGGTGATCACGGCCGCCACCGACCGGGCCACCTGCCGCCCGCCCATCAGCATCTGCTCCCGGGGGCGGAGCTGGGACTCCTCCCGGTTCAGGAAGTTCACGGCAAAGCGGCGGGAAAAGCCCTTGCCGGAGAGCTGGTAGATGCCGGAGCGGGCCGTATCCGAGATCACTACCGTCTGCCGGGTGACGGGCAGGGTGCTGCGGGTGCCGTCGGGGCCGCGCAGGCGCACCTGCGCCAGGCCCGGGGGCACCGGGAAGGTCACCACCTGGCCGGGACTGACCGCTCCCGCCTCGGCGGCGCCGGCGGGGCGGGCCAGGTACTCCAGGCAGTTGCTGATAAAGATGGGGAAGGCCACCCGGAGCGGGAAGTCGGATTGCAGCAGGTCCCAGCCCAGGTAGACCGAGCGCACGCCTGCCTGCTCCCCGGCGGCAATCAGGGTGCCCCCCTCCCCCTCGGCCAGGGACTTGGCCCAGGGCCGGGGGTGGGCGGCCTGGGCCCGGGCGATGCGCACCCCGGCCAGGTCCAGATAGCGGGTTACCGGGTGGCTGCGGTCCCAGTCCAGGATGGTGGGGGCGGCCACCGTGCCGGTGACCGTTACCGGCGCCAGGGGGCCGGCGCCATTGATGAACAGGTAGCCGCGGGCGGGGGGCAGGTGGGCGGGCGGAGCGCCCTCCACCACTACCACGTCATAGCGGCGGGGGCGGGCCGGCGGGAGGGCCGCCTGCTCCACCTGGTAGGCGGGATCCAGGGCCAGCGCCCGCTCCAGGAAGAGGTCGCCCCGGCTCAGCAGCAGCACGGAGGCCTGCCGGGGGGGCGAGAGGAACAGGGAGGCCTGGTTGTCGGCCTCCAGGTCGTCCGGGGCATCGAGCCGGGCGGTGACCAGGCCGGCGGCGGCGGGGACGGTGAAGACCTGGGCGCCGGGGCGGCCGGGGCCCAGGGTGAGCTCCCGGGCGTCGAGCAGGCGGCCCTCCCGCAGCAGCTCGACCGCGACGGTGCGGGAGCGGGGCGAGAAGTTCTCGGCGGCCACGTACACCTGGTAGCCGGTGGGGCCGGCCAGGGAGCGGCGGGCTCCCAGGGCGGTGATGGCCAGGTTATGCGAGCGCTGCCCCAGGCGGGCGAAGGTGAGCCGGGCCTTGGAGACCAGGGGCGTCTGCAGGGGGGGGAAGGCGCCGTCGCTGAGCACCACGATCTGGGCGCTGCGCTTGCGGGTGCAGAGGGCATCGGCCAGGCGCAGGGCATCGTCCAGGCGGGTGGGGGCGTCCGTGCACTGCAGGGAGTTGACGGCGGCGGCCAGGGCCCGCCGATCGGAGGTAAAGGGGGAGACGACGCGGGTAGTGGTGCCGGCGGCGATGATGGCCAGGGTGTCGCCCCGGCCCAGGTCGTCAATGGCCTTCAGGGCGACGCGGCGGGCAGCCCCGAAGCGGGTGCCCCGCAGGTCGCGGGCCTGCATGCTGCCCGAGGCATCGAGGATGAGGGCGATGCTTTGCCCCTCGAACCCGGTGGCCCGCACCAGGGGGCGGGCCAGCGCCGCCACCAGGGCGGCTGCCGCCAAGAGCTGCAGCAGCAGCAGCAGGCTGCGGCGCAGCTTCTGGAAAGGGACATTGGCCTGCAGGTCGGCCACCAGGTAGTTCCAGAGCAGCACGGAGGAGACCACCAGCGGCTGGCGGCGCAGCTTGAGCAGGTGCAGCAGGATGATGGCCGCCAGCAGCGGCGCTACCCACAGCCAGGACCAGGGGCTCAGGAAGCTCATGAGCGCTCCTCAGTAAGCCTGTACCGATAAGGCCTGCTGCAATCCCGTTCACAGTTAGCTGATGACGCTGATGCCGATCGCCACCGTGCCCAGCACCAGGTAGGTGCCGAGCAGGGCGATATAGTCGTTTTCGCAGTAGGTGGAGAAGAACAGGCCTACGCTGCCGCTGACCAGGGACCCCGCCAGCCCGACAGCATAGGCCCCGACCACCGAGAAGGCGTACTCCCCGGCCCGGGGCGAGCCCTCCATTACCAGTAGCGTGACGCACGTAGAGAGGAAGAACAGTCCCACTGCGGACAGGGGGATGACGATCCCCAGCAGCTTGCCCCCATAGATCTCGCGCCAGCGCAGCCGGCTAAGCAGGAGGGCGTCCCAAGTGCCCTGCCGGCGCTCGCGGACGATCGCCTGCGAGGTGACGGCGGGCAGCACGGCGATGGCAAGGACCGCCCAGGTCCAGGCGAGAAAGACGGCGGTACTGCCGGGCTGGCTGGCGGGCGGGAAGCAGGTGAGGTAGAGGACAACCAGGGAGCCAGCCAGGTAGCCCGCTGCCGCCAGCCACCACCGCCAGCGGCCGCCCCGGCGCAGCCAGCGGGGGATGGCAGTGCGGGCAAAGACCGGGTTGTCACGCAGCACAGCCATCGGTGTCACTCCACCATGCCCCGGCGGCGCAGGTACTTGAGGATGAGGTCGTCGAAAGGCTCGGCGGTAGAGGCGCGCAGCAGGTTGATGCCATAGCGCCGGCAAGCCTCGTCCAGGCGGCCGCAGAAGGCCTGCAGGCTGCGCTGGTAGGCGCGCAGCAGCCCCTGGGTGACGGTGATCTCGCGCTCGGCGCCGGTTTCGCTGTCCACCAGCTTGAGGTCGCCCGCCAGGCGAGGCTGCAGCTCCTGGGGGTCCAGCAGGTGCAGCGCCGCCACCTCGAAGCGCCGCCCCACCAGGGCCTGCAGACCGGCCAGGTGGTCGGCGTCCATGAAGTCAGAGATGACCACGGCCAGGCCCGGGCGCTTGGTGCGCAGGGCAAACTCGCGCAGGGCGGCGCCGGTGGCCGTGACCCCGGTGGGCTCGAGGGCGGCCAGCCAGTGCAGGCCCGCCAGCGCCCGACCCTTGCCCCGGGTGGGGCCGAAGCAGGCCCGCAGGCCCTCGCCATACGACCAGTAGGTCACCCGGTCGAAGTTGCACAGGGCAAGATACCCCAGCGCTCCCGCCGCCCGCTGGGCGTAGTCAAACTTGGAGGGGCTGCCAAAGGACATGGAGCGGCTGCAGTCCACCAGCAGGTAGACGCTCAGGTCCTCCTCCTCCACGAAGAGCTTGAGGAACAGGCGATCCAGGCGGGCGAAGGCGTTCCAGTCCAGGTGGCGCAGGTCGTCGCCGTGGGCGTAGCTGCGGAAGTCGGCAAACTCAATGGAGGCGCCCCGTTTCCTGGACCGGCGCTCCCCCCAGCCCCGGCCGACAAAGACGCGACGGCATACCAGGCGCAGGCGCTCCAGCTTGCGCAGGAAGTCCGGGGTCAACAGCTCCTGGGCAGGGTCAAGCACGGGCATGGGTCAGGGTGCTCCTGGGCGCAGCGGCGCCGGGATGGCAAGGCATGGAGGCAGGGCGGGCGGGCATGGTGCTACACCTCGAGGGCGGGCTGGGTGGTGTGGGCGAGCTTCTCCAGCAGGTCGGCGATGAGGGTATCGGGGTCCACGCCTTCGGCTTCTGCTTCGAAGTTGCGCAGCAGGCGGTGGCGCAGGGCGGCGGGGGCGGCCTTGCGGATATCGTCAAAGGAGACATTGGCCCGCCCGTCGAGCAGGGCGGAGACCTTGCCGGCCAGGATCAGGGCCTGCGCTCCCCGGGGGCTGGCGCCGTAGCGCAGGTAGCGGTTGGCGAGCTCAGTGGCCAGGGGAGAGCCAGGGTGGGTGGCCTGCACCAGGCTGAGGGCATACTCTCGCACGTGGGGGGCGATGGGCACCTCCCGCACCAGGGCGCGCAGCTCCAGCAGCCGGGGGCCGGCGAGCACGGGCTTGGCCTCAGGGACGACGGCGCCGGTGGTGCGGTCCATGATCTCCCCGAGCTGCTCCAGGCTGGGGTAGCCGACCTGCAGCTTGAACAGGAAGCGGTCCACCTGGGCCTCGGGCAGGGGATAGGTGCCCTCCATCTCGATGGGGTTCTGCGTCGCCAGCACAAAGAAAGGCTCGGGCAGCTTGCGCATGACGCCGGCAGTGGTGACCGAGTGCTCCTGCATGGCCTCGAGCAGGGCAGACTGGGTCTTGGGGGTGGCGCGGTTGATCTCGTCGGCCAGGATGATGTTGGCGAACACCGGCCCCGGCTGGAAGCGGAACTCCTTGCCCCCGCCGGGGGACTCGACGATGATATTGGTGCCCGTCACGTCGGCGGGCATCAGGTCGGGCGTGAACTGGATGCGGGAAAAGTCCAGCGCCAGGGAGCTGGCCAGGGTGCGCACCAGCAGGGTCTTGCCCAGGCCGGGCACCCCCTCCAGCAGGGCATGGCCGTCGGCGAGCACGCAGGTCAGCACTCCCTCCACCACCTCGTCCATGCCCACGATTACCTTGGCAATCTCCTGGCGGAGCCGGGCAAAATCGGCCCGGAAGCGCTCCGCCCGTTCGGTCGGCTCCATCCCGTCCTCCTGTGGCGCCGGTCAGCGTGACTCCGGCTGCAAGGATTGAAAATAGGTGCGCACCCGTTCCCGGTAGGGGCCCGGCACTTCCTCCCGGTCCAGGGCGCTCTCCGCGGCCCGGGCATAGCCCGAGTAAACCTGGTAGTAGGGCACCTGCGACTTGCTGGTGGCGTCCGGTGCCCCCAGGGTCTGCTCGGAGCTGGAGTAGGCGCCCCCCCGGGGGCCGATCTGGCCGGGAATCTGGGTATCATAATGCTTGGTGGCGATGCGGGTGGCGGGACCCCGGTAGATGTTGTGGGGCAGGTTGCGGTAGACCCCCGTGCCCTGGTCGGGGCCGATGTAACCCAGCCCGGCCAGCGCGCTCAGCCCGGCGCACCGGCCTCCCAGGCCCAGGCCCAACAGCCGGCCGCCGCAGCCTTCGCACACCTTGAGGTCACCCCGCTCCAGGGCCTGGGCCAGCTCCAGCAGCTCCTTGGCCAACTGGTCCAGGTCGGTGCCCCGCAATGCCTGGGCCAGCTCCCGCAGCTCCTGGGCCAGCCGCTTCATCTCCTCGGGGGTGAGCTTTTCCAGGGTGCCCCGGTCCTGCATCTTGCGGGCCAGCCGGTTCAGGATCTTGAGCGCCTCCTGCATGTCGCCCTTGGCCATCAGCTCGGCCAGGGTGGAGAGCAGGTCGGCGGGGATGTCCAGGAGCTGCTGAGAGGGTGAGCGGGACAGGGACTGGGCCAGCCGGGAGAGCGCCTTGGCCTGCTCCGGCGTGAGCTGGCGGGTACCGGCAGGCAGCTTGCCTTCCTTCAGGCCCAGCTTGGCCAGCACCTGGTCCCGCTGTGCCAGGCGCTGCTCGGTGAGCCTGGCCTGGGCGGCCCGGAGCTGGCTGGCGGCGGTTTCGGGCGACCTGGCGGCCGAGGGAGAGAGCTGCTGGCGGGCCTGCTGCACCTGCTTTTCCAGGCGGTGCAGGCGAAGCAGGGCCTGCTTGCGGCTGAGGCGCCCTCGCTGCATGTCCTTCCCCAGCCGCTGCATGTTGAGCGTGATCTGCTGCACCAGCTTGCGGGCATCCGGGGGCAGGCGGTGGGGGCGCACGCTCTGGGCCAGGGTCACCAGTCGGGCGCCCTGGCGGCGCAGCTGCGCCCGCTCCTGGCGGGTGGCCGGTGACTGCAGGCAGGGAAGCTGAGGCAGCACCACGGCGGCCGCCAGCAACACCAGCATGCCCAGGAAGGCCTGGCCCCGCCGGCCGCAGCGGCGGGGGAAGAGGCGGCTGGGGCGCATCTGGCCCAGGTGGCGGGCGGCATCATCCACCAGCACCGCCACCAGGGGCTGCTCTGGGGCCAACCCTGCCAGCGACACGGCGCTGGACAGGCGCTCCTTGAGCGCCAGGCGGTGCTCGGCGGCCCGCGCCACCTGAAAGACGGTGGGCGGGCGCAGGAAGCCCAGCAGCCAGCCCGCTCCCATGCCCAGGAGCACCACCGCCCCCAGGTGCAGCCAGGCCACGGCCAGCAAGGCAAAGTGGTCGAGCCCCACCAGCACCAGGCCCACCCCCACTCCAGCCATGCCCCCGAGCAGGGCCCAACGCTCGGCTACCAGCAGCCGGGCGCGGCGGCGCAGGGGTGTCAGCCGGCGCTGCAGCGTGTGTGCGGTTTCCATGTCAGCTACCTCCCGCGGCGAGTTCGGCTTGCCCCCGGGTGCGCCTGAGTACCTGGTGGATGAGCTCGGCCACCAGCAGCACCGCCAGGGTGATCCCCAGGTAGATCACGGCGGTCATCTGCCAGAGGGGCGGAGCCGGCGGCCGCAAGGATGCGGGCAGCTGCTTGGCGGCCTGGGGATGGCAGAGGATGTGCGCGCCCAGGTAAGGCGCCAGGTAAAGCAGGCGGCTGCCCTCGGTCCCACCGGGCACCAGGTGGGCGAGAATCCACAGCCGCAGCGGCGCCAGGTAGGTGAAGAAGAAGACGCCTCCCAGCATGCTCAATCCCACTGCTCGTGAGCCCAGGACGGCCCCCAGCGCCCCCACGGCGCCATAGCAGAGCACCACTGCGGCCACCATGGCCACCAGGCGGAGGGCGACGGCCGGGCCCAGGACAAAGGAGCCGGCGATGCGGGCGGCAGGGGCCGGCCCCAGGCTGTGGGCCAGCAGCAGGGAACCGATAAAGGCCGCCATCAGCAGCACCGCGTACGCCCAGCCGCCGGAAAGCGAGCTGGAGAGGAGGCGGCGGGGCCGGATGCCCCCGGCCAGCCAGCCTACCAGGGAGCGGGGGAGCGGGCGGGGGAGCTGGCCGCTGACGACCAGGGTGCAGACCAGCAGCAGCAGCGCCAGGCCGCCGTGGAGAACTAAGTCCTGGCTGCCCAGGCCGGTGCCCAGCAGCACCAGCGTAAGCACGAGCGCGGGCAGCAGCAGGCGGATAGCCCAGGCCCGGTCGGCGTTGAAGTTGGGCAGCCGGCCCATAGCCATGTTCAGGAGCAGCAGCGTGGCCAGGGGCAGGATCACCAGCGCCGGCAGCCAGGACGGGAGGCTCGTCATGTAGATAATGCAGTGGTCCGGCCGGGCGCCGATGAAGCCAAAGGGGTTGAGCAGGCGGCAGTAGCTGAGCCCCATGGGATCCACCGCCAAGGTAAGCACCAGGTAGCCAAAGACGATGGCCAAGGAGGCCATGATGGCGGAGGAGGAGCGGGGCACGGCGGAGGAGCAGAACACGCCCACGCTGCCAAAGAAGAGGGCGCACAGGCAAAGCATGAGATAGGAGTCGGCGATCTCGGTGGGAGAGACGCCGCCAAAGACCATGGACAAGGTGGCCATGGGCAGGGAGCAGGTCAGCAGCATCACCATGAACAGGGTGGCGGAGAGCAGCTTGCCTACCACCACGGTGCGGGGGGAGATGCGGGTGCAGGCGAGCATCTCGTAGGTGCGCTGCTCGTGCTCGATGGTGATGGCGCTGGCGGTGAGGGCGGGCACGAAGATCACCAGCAGGGCGGCCTGGGTCTGGAAGATGAGCTGGTAGAAAAGCGGCCCCAGCTGGGTGGACAGGGTGAGGGCAGAGGCCGAGTGCGGGTTCGTGCCCAGCCAGTTGAAGTAGGCGATGGTGACCATGGCGGCGAGCAGGCCGACGTAGAGGGCCTGTGCGATATAGGCACGCTTCCCCCGCATGCGGGTACGCAGGTCCTTGGCCAGGACCGGGTTCTGCAGGGAAAAGCGCTGCAGGAAGGCAAGGGTCATAGTGGACTCTCCCGGCGGGCGAGCTGCGCTTCCTGCCGGAGGTAGGCCTCGGTTTCCAGGTCGTCAGGCTCGGGGGCGCGCAGCACTCGGAACAGGGCAATGGCGGCCAGCAGGGCGCCCACACTGATAAAGAGGGCCAGGCTGGCCAGGATGACCAGTGACCTCAGGGCGGCTGTGGAGCCGAAGAGGTGGGTGAGCGAGGTGGGCATGGAGATCCAGTAGGCAATGGTCTGCCAGGATCCGTAGCGCAGGAAGTTGGAGATCGCCTCCTCCACGCCGCGGATGTTGATCAGCTCGGCGACCGCGCAGTAGGACAGCCCCCAGATCGCCAGGTAGGTGGCCCGGGCGGGCCGCCAGCCGGGGCGCAGGCGAGGCACCACCCAGCGGGCGAGCACCATGAAGAGGGCGGAGACGGTGAGCCCTCCGCTCATCACCAGGAGTAAGGGGCTGGAGGTGCTCAGGGGCAGGAGGCAGGTCAGGAAGAAGGCAGCGCCGTAGGCCAGGAGAGTGGCGACGTAGGTGCGGCGGGTGAGCAGGGAGGCGAGCAGCCCCACCGTGCCCAGGAAGAGGATGACGCCCACGTTGAGCAGCAGGGCGATGCCGATCTGCAGGGGCGAGACGCCGCCCAGCAGGAAGGTGAGGGCGAGGATAGGCAGCGAGCACAAGAGCAGCAGCGCCAGGTAGCAGAGGGCGGCCAGCAGCTTGCCCAGCACGATGCTGCGGGAGGAGATGGTGGTGAGGGCCAGCAGGTGCAGGGTGCGCTGCTCCCATTCCCTGGTGAAGAGGCCGCAGGTGAGCCCCGGGGTGAGCAGCAGCACCAGGGTGAGCTGCAGGCCGGTCACCGCCAGGAACAGCTCGGGGCCGAGCTGCTGGTAGGCTTGGATGGCCATCATCATGCTGGCGGATGGGCGCGGCAGGCGGCTGACCAGGAAGCCGTAAGCCGCCAGCGCCAGCAAGCCGACATAGAGGGACATCAGGCCAAAGGCGCGAGCCCCTCGCATGCGCGCCCTCAGCTCGCGGACGAGCACCGGGTTGTCCACGCTGCGCAGGCGCTCCCACCAGGAGGGAAGCCGGCCGAGTGTGCTCAGGGCGAGGGCGGCGCTCATGGCTTCAGGAGACCACCCCCTTGGTCACTTTCATGAAGATATCTTCCAGGTCCAGCTGCGTTTCCGAGAAAGCCTGCACCTGCAGGCCGTGGTCCAGCAGGGCACGCAGGATGGCGGTATGGTCCACCTGCTCGGTGGAGAACTCGACGCGCAGCACGCCATTGGTGCGCTTGATGGCCTTTACGTCGGGCAGCTTGCCCAGCAGCTCGGCGGCCTGGTCCCAGCCCTCGAGCAGGGTGATTTCCAGAGCCTTACCGCCCTGCATCTTGCGCATGATCTCGGCCACGTCGCCGCTGATGATGAGCTGGCCTTGCTCAATGATGCCGATCTTGTTGCAGAAGTCGGCAAGCTCGGGCAGGATGTGGGAGGAGACCAGGATGGTCTTGCCCATGGCGCCCAGCTCCTTGAGCAGCTCCTTGATTTCCACCCGGGCTCGGGGGTCCAGGCCGGAGGCAGGCTCATCCAGCAGCAGCAGCTTGGGATCATGCACCAGGGTTTTGGCCAGGCAGAGGCGCTGCTTCATGCCCCGGGAGAGCTCCTCCACGAAGGAGTCGCGCTTGCCCCCCAGGTCGGTGAGCTCGAGCACGTCGTTGATGATGGCAGGCCGGCGCGGGCGCGGAATCTTGTAGGCGGCAGCGAAGAAGTCGAGATACTCCCAGACCGTGATGTCGTCGTAAACGCCAAAGAAGTCGGGCATGTAGCCCAGCAGCCCCCGCACCTCCTGCACGTGCTTGGTGACGTCAAGGCCGTCCACGTAGGCGGTGCCGGCGGTGGGGGCGAGCAGGGTGGCACAGACCTTGATGGTGGTGGTTTTGCCGGCGCCGTTGGGGCCGATAAAGCCAAAGATGTCCCCCTGCTCCAGCTCAAAGGAGAGGTCCTTCACCGCGGTGAGGTCTTTGTAGTCCTTGCGCAGGTGAGCAACCGTCAGCACAGCTTCCTCCTTGACTTCTGTTCGGCAGCGGTCACCGGGCAGTGCCGGCAACCGAGATGTCCAGCTCCCTCAGCATCAGCTCGGCCCGGCCGGAGGCCGTGGGCAGGCGGTAGCTGAACCTGAGCCTGACCTGGCCCTGGGGCAGGCGCACATGGGCAGCCGGCGCCCGATCACTCGCCCGGTTGCCGGTGAGGGTGAGCCGATCCCACGACCTGGTGCCCCAATTGTAGATCTCGAGGGCAGGCTGGGAGCTGTAGGCGAGGCGGCCGGCCTGGCCCTGGTAGTCGGCGATGGCCAGCAGGACAGTGGGACGGAAGCTGGCGCCCAGCCCGGGCAGGTAGAAGTCCTTTATGATATAGCCCCCTGCCTGCATGGTGATTGCGGGCAGCTCCCATTCCATGATGCGGATGCGCGCCGCCTCCACCACTGCGCCTGCGGTCGCCCCGAAGGGGAAGAGCACGGGGCCGCTGCCCACATGCACCGGCACATGCACCAGCAGGCAGGTAAGCGGCGAATGCCGGGCCCGGGAGCCCCTGATGGCGAGGGAGGCATAGCTGGACTTGCTCCAGCCCACAAAGAGGGCGGCCGGGCCCACGGCGGCAGGCCGGGTGCCTGAGAACAGCAGGTCGTTCACCTCGTGGTAGGGATCAGCCGGCCCATACTTTGAGCCGGGCCCGTAGGAATACTGGTAACTGGGGTTGGGCGGCAGCGTGACCGCTACCGTTCCCGCCGGCATGCCGCCTCCCACCGCGAGCTGAATGTTGGCGGTGGCGCCGGCCGCCAGGCTGGGCAGGGGCTGGGTGGCGTTGCTCCAGCGCAGGGAGCAGTGGGTGAGCGGGGAGCTGGTGCGGTTGGTGATGTGCCCGGTGAGCCAGCCCTGGTGGAGCTCGACCACGCCCTCCACTGCCCCTCCCAGGTCCACGGTACCATCGAGCCGGAAGACGCGCATGGACCACATGTCGAATCTCGCCTGGGGCAAGGACATCGTTTCCGTCTGCCGCACGAACAGGGTGCGTTCGCCCGCCCCGGAGCCGATCGGGTTCACCTCGGTGATGGCGCAACCGGCAGGCCGCGCTTGCAGGTCATAGCTGGTGCGGGCGGGCGAGAAGATGCCGGTGAAGGTGGTGCTGGCGGCCCACCGCGAGCCGGCGATGGTCTCGGCCAGGGAGACCTCGTTGAGCAGCAGGGCGCCGCCCTTCATGCTGAAGCCGATGCTGTAGGCAAGCAGGGTGAAGGCGATCACGATCAGGGGCGTGGTGAACCAGGCCAGCTCCAGGCGCCGGCGCCACTTGAGCAGGCCATAGTTGACGGGCACCAGCACCAGGAGATAGGTCACCAGGAAGACCCCCAGCCACCACAAGGGCGGAGCCTTCATGGAGGGCACGTTCATCACCAGCCTGCCCAGCCGCCAGATCACGCCTTGCCGGGAGTCGGTGGCGACCGCCTGCACGTACCTGGTGCCGGCGTCAGCCCGGCTGAACAGGACGTTCCAGAGCGCGTTTTGCCCGGGCCAGCTGCGCAGGGGGGGCCGGGCAACGTCAAATGCCAGGAAGATCACCTTTCCCGCCCCCAGCGTTCCCTCCACCACCAGCGGCAGCCCATCCTGCTGGGCGAGCACCAGCGCGCCCGGGCGGGGGGCGGCCCTGGTGAGCACCGCGTTTCCGGACAGCGGCCCGAAGAAGCTGCTCAGGCCGGGCAGGTCGGCCACGGGGGCGGCTCCCAGCACCTGCACCGGCAGCAGCTGCTGCAGGAAGGGGTCGCGCAGGCGGGCCCAGTCCGCGCCGCCGGAGATCACCACCGTGCCGCCGCCCCGCACCCACTGCCTGATGGCAGCTTTCACCTCCGCCCGCAGCTGGCGGGTGGGGATATCGCCGATCAGCAGCAGGTCGGCGGTGGCATACCCGCAGGGGGCATCGGGCAGCAGGTCAGGGTCACCGTCGGCTACTCGCACCTCGCGCCGCTGCTCGCTGGGCGAGCGCCCACCCGCCGACGCGCTCAGGGCGCCGGAGAGGAAGGCGAGGCTGCCTGGTTCCCGGTCCAGGACCACGATCAGGCGGTCCCCACCGGAGACGGTGTCAAGGGCACCCTCGGCGGCAATCACGCCGCCCCGGTCGGGCTGCAGGGTGACCTGCAGGCGGTCGGCCAGCATTTCCGACCTGATGTAAAGCGTGACCACCTGGTGGGCCCTGCCCCCCAGGGTCACCGGGCGGTGGTAGGTGGTGTAGGTGCCCGCGCTGCCATTGATGACGGGCAGCAGCAGGGTGCCGGTGACCGGGCCGCCGCGGTTGGTGAGCTCCACGGCGACCGGCACCCACTGGGAGCTCTTGCTGACGCCGTCGAAGCCGGGCCAGACCCGCATCCGCAGCTCCTGCCCCCAGGCCGCGGGAGCCAGCAGCAGCGAGGCCAGGAAGGCGCAGAGGAAAGCGAACTTGGGATGCCGAGCCAGGGACATGAGGGCCACTTTCTGCCAATCCTCCCCCACCGGGCGACTGCGCAGGGGCGCCGCGGTGACCAGCAACCTCTGGCAGATTAGACGCGGGCGTCGGGACTCTTGTTACCGCGTTTCACAGGCTTCCAGCGCCGGCGGCTGGTTCCTGCCGGGAGAACTGGGACCAGCCGGCGCCCGGGGTGGCGATTGACAGCCGGCGGCCAAAAGGGATACCGTAACGGCCGAAGCTGGCGCCCGGGAGTGAACGGAATGCGGACCAAGCGAGTGCTGCTGATCGCCGCCGTGGTGGGAGCGGCGGTGCTGGTGGTGGCCCTGGCCTTGGCGCTGCGCCGGCCCCCCGCCCCCGACCGCATCCAGGCCAGCGGCACCATGGAGGCGGACGAGGTAGAGATCAGCGCCAAGGTGGCAGGCCGCCTGATGCGGCTGCAGGTGGATGAGGGCGACCCGGTGCGGGCCGGGCAGGTGGTGGCCCGCCTCGATACGGCAGAGCTGCAGGCGCAGGTGGGGCAGGCGCAGGGCGCCTACCAGAGCGCCCAGGCCCAGCTCGATGACCTGCTGGCGGGCAGCCGCGCCGAGCAGATTCGGGCCGGCCGGGCCAACCTGGCGCAGGCCCAGGCGGCCCTGGTGGGTGCCCGCCGCGGCCTGGCCACCGCCCGCGAGAACTACCTCAAGAGCACGGCCCTGGCCGGCCAGGTGAGGCAGGGGGAGGCGGCGGTGGCGGCGGCCCAGGCCGGCCTGGCCCAGGCGCGGGCCCGCCAGTCGCTGGTGGAGGAGGGGACGCGGGCCGAGCAGATCACCCAGGCGCAGGCCAACCTGGAGGCGGCCCGGGTGGCCCTGAGCAATGCCCAGGCCAACTTAGACCGGGCGCAGCAGCTTTACGCGGCCGGGGCCATCTCCAGCCAGCAGCTCGACGCCGCCACCCAGGCGCGGGATTCCGCCCAGGCGGCGGTGGAGGCGGCCGGGGCCCGGCTGCAGGAGGCGCAGCGCGGCCCCCGCGCCCAGGAGCGCCAGCAGGCAGCAGAGGCGGTGCGCCAGGCGCAGGCCAACCTGGAGGCGGCCAGCTCCGCCCTGGCCACGGCCCAGGAGGCCTACCGGGACCGGCTGCAGGCGCGGGCCCAGCTGGAGGCCGCCCAGACCCAGTACCAGGTGGCCCAGGAGCAGGTGCAGGCCGCCCGCGCCCAGCTCGACCTGCTGGAGGCGGGGGCCACCCAGCAGACGATCAACGCGGCCCGGGGGCGGGTGGAGCAAGCCCGGGGCGCCCTGGCCCTGGCCCGCCAGCAGCTCGCCAATGCCACGGTGCGCTCCCCGCTGACCGGGGTGGTGCTGGTGAAGGCGACGGAGCCGGGTGAGCTGGTGGTGCCGGGGCAGCCCATCGTCACCGCGGCCAGCCTGGACCCTCTGACCCTGCGCATCTACGTGCCGGAGACCCAGGTGGGGCTGGTGAAGCCTGGCCAGCGGGCCTGGGTGAGCGTGGACAGCTACCCGGGGGTGCGGTTTGCCGCCCGGGTGGTGGAGATCGCGCAGCAGCCCGAGTTCACCCCCCGCAACATCCAGACCCAGCAGGAGCGGGTGAAGCTGGTGTTCGGCGTCAAGCTCCTGGTGGCCAATCCGCAGGGGCGGCTGAAGCCCGGGATGCCGGCCGACGCCACGGTGCTCCTGCGCCGGAGCCGGTAGATGGAGCAGGCTGCGGCCTGGGCCATCGAGGCACGGCACCTGCAGCGGAGCTTTGACGGCCTGGTAGCGGTAGTGGATTTCACGCTCGCCGTGGCCCCGGGCGAGATCGTGGGCCTGGTGGGCCCGGACGGTGCCGGCAAGACTACCACCATGCGCATGCTTTGCGGCGCCATGCCTCCCACCTCCGGCACCGCCCTGATTGCCGGCCATGACGTGGTGGGGGAGCCGGAGCGGGTGAAGGCGTCCCTCGGCTACATGTCCCAGCGCTTCAGCCTGTACGGCGACCTCACGGTGGCCGAGAACCTGCGCTTTTTCTCCGATATCCACGGCGTACCCCGGCGGGAGCAGGGCCCCCGCGCCCAGGAGCTGCTGGAGTTTGCCCGACTCACTCCCTTCCGCCAGCGGCTGGCGCAGGACCTTTCCGGGGGCATGAGGCAGAAGCTGGCGCTGGCCTGCACGCTGATGCACACCCCGCAGGTGCTGCTGCTGGACGAGCCCACCACGGGGGTGGACCCGGTGTCCCGGCGGGAGTTCTGGCAGATCCTGGTGCGGCTGCTGGCGCAGGGGACCACCATCCTGATGAGCACGCCCTACATGGATGAGGCAGAGCGCTGCAAGCGGGTGGCGCTGATGGCGCAGGGGCGGCTGCTGAGCGTGGACACGCCGGCAGGGATGAAGGGGCGGCTGCGGGGGGGGATGGTGCACCTGCAGGCGGAGCCGCAAGCGCAGGCCAGGCAGGTGCTGGCCCGGCTGCCGTACGTGCACTCGGTGGAGGTTTTCGGCAGCCGGCTGCACGTGGCGGTGGACGAGCCGGCGCGGGACGAGTCGCTGCTGGTGGCGGAGCTGCAGGCGGCAGGGGTGCGGGTGAGCGCGCACCGGGCGGCGCCGGCCTCCCTGGAGGACGTGTTTGTGCAGGCGCTGGAGCCTCTGCCCAGGAGGCGGGAGGATGGCTGAGGCGGCGCCGGCGGTGGTGGTAGAGCGGCTCACCAAGCGCTTTGACAGCTTCACGGCGGTGGACCAGGTAAGCTTCACCGTGGCGCCGGGGGAGATCTTCGGGTTCCTGGGGCCCAACGGCGCCGGCAAGAGCACCACCATCCGCATGCTCTGCGGCATCATCACCCCCACTTCCGGCCGGGGGGAGGTGGCAGGCTTTGACATCGCCACCGAGCCCGAGCAGATCAAGCAGCGCATCGGCTACATGTCGCAGCGCTTCAGCCTCTACGACGACCTGACGGTGAACGAAAACATCACCTTCTTCGGCGGGGTGTACGGGGTGCGGGGGGAGCGGCTGGAGCAGCGCCGGCAGTGGATTCTCACCATGGCCGACCTGCGGGGCCGGGAGCACAGCCTGACCAGGGAGCTGGCGGTGGGCTGGAAGCAGCGGCTGGCCCTGGGCTGCGCGGTGGTGCACGAGCCGCAGATCGTATTCCTGGACGAGCCCACGGCAGGCGTGGACCCGGTTTCCCGCCGCCACTTCTGGGACCTGATCTATGAGTCCACGGCGGCGGGGGTGACGGTGTTTGTCACCACGCACTACATGGACGAGGCGGAGCATTGCGACCGGCTGGCCCTGATCTATGGGGGCAAGATCATCGCCATGGGCACGCCCGAGGCGCTGAAGGCAGGCCTGCCCGGAATCGTGTACGAGGTGGAGTGCGAGCGGCCGGCGGCGGCGGTGGCGGTGCTGCAGAGGCAGGCGGGGGTGCTGGAGGCGGCGCTGTTTGGGGCGGGGGTGCACGCCCGCACCCTGCCCGAGGTGCCGCCCGAGCGGGTGCGGGCGGCCCTGGAGGCGGAGGGGACGGGGGTAGGCCGGGTAGAGGCGGTGGCGCCCAGCCTGGAGGACGTCTTCGTGGCCCTGATCGAGGAGGCGGAGCGGACGGGTGCTTAGGGGGCATCTGCGCCGCACCTGTGCGGTGCTGGTAAAGGAGTTTGTGCACATCATCCGGGACCGGCGCACCCTGGCGGTGGCGGTGTCCATGCCCATCCTGCTGCTGGTGCTGTACGGCTATGCGCTGAACCTGGACGTGAAGGATATTGACACGGTGGTGCTGGACCAGGACCGCAGCTCTCGCAGCCGGGACCTGGTGGGCGCCTTCGTCAACAGCGGCTACTTCCGGGTGGTGTCCTACCTGCAGGCGCCGGAGCAGATGGACCGGGCGGTGGACAGCGGCCAGGCCAAGGTAGGCATCAGCATCCCCTATGACTTCTCAGAGCAGCTGCGGCGGGGGCGGGCGGTGCAGGTGCAGGTGGTGGTGGACGCCTCCGACTCCCTGGTGGCGAACACCATTATCGGCTACGTGGGAGGCATCACCAGCTCCTATTCCAACCAGGTGATGCTGCGGGCGCTGCGGCGGGTGGGAGGGGTGCAGGCGGCCCGGCCGCCGCTCGACCCCCGGGTGCGGGTGTGGTACAACCCGGAGCTTAGGAGCAGCGACTTTATCGTGCCTGGGCTGATCGCCACCATCCTGGCCATGCTCTCCGCCCTGCTCACCTCGCTCACGGTGGTACGGGAGCGGGAGCGGGGCACCATGGAGCAGCTGGTGGTGAGCCCGGTGACCAGCGCCGAGCTGATGATCGGCAAGCTCATCCCCTACGTGGCCCTGGCGCTGTTGGACGTGGCGCTGATCGTGCTGGTGGGGGTGGCGCTGTTTGCGGTGCCGCTGAGGGGGAGCGTGCTGCTGCTGGGGCTGCTGTCGTTCCTGTTTGTGGTCGCCTCCCTGGCCCTGGGGCTGCTCATTTCCTCCCTTTCGGGCACGCAGCAGGTGGCGATGACCACCGCCCTGTTTGCCACCATGCTGCCCACCATCTTGCTCTCGGGGTTTATCTTCCCCATCAACAGCATGCCCCGCTTTTTCCAGATCGCGACCAATATCATCCCTGCCCGGCACTTCCTGGTGATCGTGCGGGGGATTTTCCTGAAGGGCATTGGCCTGAGCGTGCTCTGGCCGCAGGCGCTGGCGCTGCTGCTGTTTGCCGCCCTATTTGTGGCGCTGGCGGCGCTGGCCTTCCGGAAGAGGCTGTGATGAACCTGGGGCGGGTGCGCGAGATCGTGATCAAGGAGTTCATCCAGCTGCGGCGGGATCCCCGCCTGCTGCGGGTGCTGATGCTGGCGCCCATCTTCCAGCTCGTCGTCTTTGGCTATGCGGTCACCTTTGACGTGCGCAACGTGCCGATGCTGGTTTACGATCAGGACTACACGCCGGCGAGCCGGGAGCTGGTGCGCGTTTTCACCAATTCCGGCTACTTCACGGTAACGGGGTACGGGTCCCGCCTGGTGCAGGTAGATGAGGCGCTGGATGCGGGGGCGGCGCAGATGGCGCTGGCCATTCCCCGGGGCTTTGGGGGCCGGCTGGCGCGGGGGGGCACCGCCCCGGTGCTGGTGGTGGTGGATGGCAGTGACCCGGGCACCACGCGCATGGTGCTGGGCTACCTCAGCAGCATCCTGCAGTCCTATTCCGAGCGGGTGGTGCTGCACCGATTGGCGCGGCGGGGCGGCCTCTACGCCCTGCCCCAGGTGCAGGCGGAGCTGCGCGCCTGGTATAACCCCGACCTGCGCAGTGTAAACTTCATGGTGCCGGCAGTGATCGCGCTCATTCTGCTGGTGGTGACCATGGCCATGACCTCGCTGGCGGTGGTGCGGGAGCGGGAGGTGGGCACCCTGGAGCAGTTGGTGGTGACCCCCATCCGGCCCAGCGAGCTGCTGGTGGGAAAGATGTTGCCCTTCGTGGCGATCGGGCTGGCGGACGTAATGCTGATCATGCTGGTGGCGCGGCTGTGGTTCCGGGTGCCGCTGGCGGGGAGCCCGGTTTTGCTGCTGGCGCTGACCCTGCTTTTCATCGGCAACGGCCTGGGGCTGGGCCTGTTTCTGTCCACGGTGAGCCGCACCCAGCAGCAGGCCACCATGAGCTCGTTTTTCGTGATGATGCCGTCGCTGCTGCTCTCCGGGTTCATGTTTCCCATCGCCAACATGCCCAAGGTGATCCAGGCGCTTACCTACCTGATCCCGCTGCGCTACTTCCTGGTGATCGTGCGGGGGGTGTTCCTCAAGGGCAACGGCCTGGACGTGCTCTGGCCCCAGGCGGCGGCGCTGGCGGTGCTGGGGGCCGCGATCCTGACCCTGGCGATCGTGCGTTTTCGCAAGCGCCTGGATTAAGAGGCATGAAAGCCCTCCAGGTTGGGTAATAAGCAGGCGTATGGGTCTGGAAAGGGGGGAAGTATGACCATACGAGGTGCGCTGCTGCTGGGGGCATGGCTGCTGGTGGCCTGCACCCTGGGGGGATGGGCCGGTTCCCAGCAGTGGCTGGGACGCTACCAGCACTGGGCACAGCCGGCGGCGCTGGTGATGGCGGCGGCGGTGGCCGCGGTGGTAGTGGTGAGGAACCGGCGCCGGCAGCAGGAGAGCGAGTAAGAGGGCGAGGGCGCGGCCGCCGGCCGCGCCCTCACTCTTGGCCTCAGCTCTCGTAGGGAACCGGCTCCGCCTTGCCCGACCGGGAGGACTTCTCGGCCAGCTCCATGATGGCGATCACCCGGCGGGCCTGCTCGGGCAGGACGTTGAGGGGCTTGCCCCGCAGCAGGTGGTCGCCGATGTTCTCGTAGTACTTCTCCCAGGTGCCCTTCCTGTAGGGCACCTTGCCTTCCACCCGGATGCCATCCACCTGGGCGAACAGCTTGAAGGAGTCGCCCTGGTCCACGATGGCGCCCTTGGTGCCCAGCAGGCGCCACTTGGGCTTGGGGGCCATGGAGATGTGGGAGGCCTGGACGTTGGCCACGCAGCCGGACTTGAAGCGCACCATGGCCTCCACCTGGTCCTCGTTGGTGGCGTCGTGCCACACCCGCTTGTGGAAGTAGCCGCTGACGGAAACCATGGGCCCGGGCACGATGTTGAGCAGCCAATCCAGGAAGTGCGCCCCCCAATCGTAGAAGGCGCCGCCCGAGATCACCTTGTTGGCTCGCCACCAGGTGCCGGGATGGCCGTAGCCGCCGAAGCACTGCTCCACGTGGAAGACCTCCCCGATCAGCCCCCGGTCCACCACCTCCTTCAGGGCCATGAAGTCGCCGTCAAAGCGGCGGTTGTGGAAGACGGTGAGCATCAGCCCCGCCTCCTGGGCCGCCTCGATCATGGCGGTCGCTTCCTTGATGGTCAGGCAGAAGGGCTTTTCCAGCACCACGCCCTTGCCCGCCTTCAGGCAGCGCAGGGCGAGGGGAGCGTGGGTGTTGTGGGGGGTGATGATCACCACGTTGTCCATGGGGGCCTTCTTCAGCATGTCGTCCAGGTCGCGGTAGGTCTCGACCCCTGGCAGCTCCTGGGCCGCCACCGCGGCGCGGGTGGGGTCGCTGTCGCATACCGCGGTGGTGGTGAGCCCGGGCACGGCGTTGATCCAGCCGGCATGGGCCCGGCCCATGTTGAAGGCGCCGCCGTAGCCGACGATGCCGAAACGGGAAACCTTGGGTCTCTTCTTGGCAGGCATCTCTCCCTCCTCAGGTGGATGGTCGCCAGCATATTCCAGGGAGGGAGGGATATACCTCTTCGGCCGCCGGCCCGCCGCGGAGGTGGGCAGCGGCCCGCCCTGCGGGCAAGGCGTAGGGGCGCATGGCATGCGCCCGGCGAGGTGGGGAGGGGGAAGAGGAGAGCGGGATTTCTCGGTCGGCTGCCGCCTCACTCGAAATGACAGAGGGAGGAGGAGGCCGGGCAGGAGACGAGCTCCTGCCTTACGGGAGAGGATGCAGCCCTCACCCCGACCCTCTCCCAGGGGGAGAGGGAGTGTCGGCTCAGGGAGAGGGAGATTGGGCAGGAGACGAGCTCCTGCCCTACGGGAGAGGATTGACAGGCCGCCTGCCGCTTGATCAGGCCCGGGCTTTGCTGCGGGCGGGGGTAGGCACCAGCACGCGGGCGACCACTTTGCCCTCCTCGGCGTCCACGATCACGGTGTCGCCTTCCTGGAAGGTGCGGTCGAGGATGCCCTTGGAGATGGGGTTTTCCACCAGCCGCTGGATGGTGCGGCGCAGGGGGCGGGCGCCGAAGGTCTCGTCAAATCCCTGCTCGGCGAGCAGGTCGCGGGCGGCCTCGGTGAGCTGGAGGGAGATGCGCCGCTCGGCCAGGCGCTGGCCCAGCTTGGCGATCATGAGGTCCACGATGAGCTTGATCTGCTCGCGGCTGAGCGCGTGGAAGACCACCACCTCGTCAATGCGGTTGAGCAGCTCTGGGCGGAAGGTGCGCTGCAGCTCCTCCAGCATGCGCTCTCGCATTTGCTCGAAGGAGAGCCTCGGCCCCTTGCCAAAGCCCAGGGGGCGGGCCCAGGCACTGCCGATGTTGCTGGTCATCACCACCACCGTGTTCTTAAAATCCACGATGCGGCCGGCGTTGTCGGTGAGGCGGCCGTCCTCCAGGATCTGGAGCAGGATGTTGAAGACGTCGGGGTGGGCCTTTTCGATTTCGTCGAACAGGATCACCCGGTAGGGCCGACGCCGCACCGCCTCGGTGAGCTGGCCGCCCTCTTCGTAGCCCACGTAGCCCGGGGGGGCGCCGATGAGGCGGGAAACCGAGTGCTTTTCCATGTATTCGGACATGTCAATGCGCACCATGGCCTCCTCGTCGTCGAAGAGGAACTCGGCCAGGGCGCGGGCGAGCTCGGTCTTGCCCACGCCGGTGGGGCCCAGGAAGATGAAGGAGCCGATGGGGCGCTTGGGGTCCTTAAGGCCGGCCCGGGCGCGCCGGATGGCCTCGGAGACGGCGGTGACGCCCTCTTCCTGGCCCACGATGCGCTCGTGCAGCTTTTCCTCCATGTGCAGCAGCTTGGCCGCCTCCTCCTCGAACATGCGGGAGACGGGGATGCCGGTCCAGGTGGCGACGATGTGGGCGATGTCTTCCTGGTCCACGGTGGTATCGTGCTCGGCGGGGGCGGCGGCGCTGCGGGCTTGCTCGAGCTGGAGGCGGGTTGCCTCCGCCTGCTGCTTGAGGCGGGCTGCTTCCTGGTAGTTCTGGTTTAGGGCGGCTGCCTCTCGCTCCTCCTCCAGGCGGGCCAGCTCGGTCTCCAGGCGGCTTACCTGGGGCGGCACGTAGGTAGACTCGATATGCTTCTTGGAGGCCGCCTCGTCCACCAGGTCAATCGCCTTGTCGGGCAGGAAGCGGTCGGTGATGTAGCGCGCGGAAAGCTGAGCCGCCGCCTCCAGGGCGTCGTCGGTGATGCGCACGTGGTGGTGCTGCTCATAGCGATCGCGCAGGCCGCGCAGGATTTCCACCGTCTGCTCGATGGTAGGCTCTCCGATGTAAACCGGCTGGAAGCGCCGCTCCAGGGCGGGGTCCTTTTCGATGTGCTTGCGGTATTCGTCCAGGGTGGTGGCGCCGATGCACTGCAGCTCGCCCCGGGCCAGGGCGGGCTTGAGCATGTTGGAGGCGTCAATGGCCCCCTCGGCGGCGCCGGCCCCCACCACGGTGTGCAGCTCGTCAATGAAAACGATGATCTGCCCTTCGGCCTTGCGGATCTCGTCCATTACCGCCTTTAGCCGCTCCTCGAACTCGCCCCGGAACTTGGACCCGGCCACCAGGGCGCCCAGGTCGAGGGCGATCAGCCGCTTGCCGCGCAGGGTGCCGGGCACCTGGTCGCTGACGATTTGCTGGGCCAGGCCCTCCGCTACCGCGGTCTTGCCCACCCCGGGCTCGCCGATCAGGGCCGGGTTATTCTTGGTACGGCGGGAGAGCACCTGGATGACGCGCTTGATCTCCTCCTCCCGGCCGATCACGGGGTCGAGCTTGCCCTGGCGGGCGAGGGCGGTGAGGTCGCGGCTGAAGCGCTCCAGGGCCAGGTACTTGCTCTCGGCTGATTCATCGGTAACGCTCTGGCTGCCCCGCACCTCGCGCAGGGCGCGGTCCACCGCCTCCTGGGTGAGGCCGGCCTGGCGCAGGATGGCGGAGGCGCCGCCGGGGCCCTGGAGCAGGGCCAGCAGCAGGTGCTCCACCGCGATCATCTGGTCGTGCAGGCGCTGCGCCTGGTCCCAGGCGTTCTGCATCAGCACCTGCTGGCTGGCGGGGGTGAGGTACACCTGCGCCTGGGGCCCGCCGTGCACCTGCACCTGGGGGGTGCGGCCCAGGGCCTGCTCGGTGCGCTGCCGGATGAGCTGGGGGGAGGCGCCGGCGTGCTCGATGAGGCGGCTGATGATCTCCGCCCGCTCCAGCAGGGCGAGCAGCAGGTGCTCGGTGTCGAGCTGGGTATGCTGGTGGCGCAGCACTACTTGCTGGGCCTCCAGCAGCACTTCCTTGGCTCTATCGGTAAACTTGTCGAGTTCCATGGCTTCCTCTTCTATTGTGCCGGGGCTACGACTCCGCCTGGCGCTGGGCATCCCGGCGGGCGCGCTCCAGCTCCTGGTGCAGGCGGTCCATCTGGGCGACCATTTCCTGGCGCATGGCCTCCATCTTGAGCAGCAGATCCAGGATCACCTGGACGCCGGCCAGGTTGACCCCCAGGTCCTGGGTGAGGCGCTGGATCTGCTGCAGCCGCTGCACGTCCCGGCTGGAATAGAGCCGGATGTTGCGCTGGGTGCGGGCAGGGCGCACCAGCCCCATGCGCTCATAAAGGCGCAGGGTCTGCGGGTGCATCTCCACCAGCTTGGCGGCGATGCTGATCACGTAGACCGGTTCTTCGTCCTCGATCCTCATCTCGCTTTGCCTCCCCTCGGCCCGGTGGCGGGCCGAGCGCGGCGTGCTTCCTCTCACGGGCCGGCCCGTGGGTGGTGGTGAGGGCGCAGGCGGCGCAGCTGCTCGATGAGCTGGCGCTCCTCCCCGGAAAGCTGCTGGGGGGTCACGATGCGCAAGCGCACATACTCATCGCCGCGGCCGCCGCCCCGCAGCCTCGGCATCCCCATCCCTCCCAACCGAAGCAGCTGCCCGGAGCTGCTGCCGGGGGGCACGGTCACCGTTACCTTGCCCTGCAAGGTGGGTACCTCCACCTGGGCGCCCAGGGCGGCATCCGGGAAGGTGACGGACACCTCCACGTAAAGGTCATCGCCCCGGCGCTCATAGACCGGGTGGGGCCGCAGCTTTACCTGCAGGTACAGGTCGCCGCTGGGGCCGCCTCCCGGGCCGGGGCCGCCCTGGCCGGCCATGCGCACCCGCTGGCCGTTGGCCACGCCGGCCGGGATTTTCACCTCGATGCGCCGGGTGGTGCCGTCGGGCAGGGTGAGCACCAGGCTGCGCGTCACCCCGGCGTAGGCCTCCTCCAGGGAGAGCTCCACCGGGGTCTCGATGTCCTGGCCCTTGGCCCGCAGCCGGGTGCCTACCCGGCCTCCGAACAAGCTGTCAAACAGGTCGTCCAGGCCGACATCCGGCGGCGCCTGCTGCCAGGGACCGGGACCCGGCCCGCCCCCGGCCACGCGCTCCCAGCCGGGGCCCAGGTGGCCGTACTTGTCATACCGGGCCCGCTTTTGCTTGTCGCTGAGCACCTCGTAGGCCTCGGAGATCTCCTTGAAGCGCTCCTCGGCCGCCTTGTCGCCGGGGTTGACGTCGGGGTGGTACTTGCGCGCCAGCCGCCGGTAGGCCCGCTTGATCTCCTTTTCGTCGGCGCTGCGGCTGACATTCAGCACCTGGTAGTAATCCTTGCCTGCGCGCACCCTAACCACCTATCCCCGCCCGCGGCCCCGGGCCGCTGGCTAATCCACCTGCACCTGCACCTGGCGGGGGTGAGCCTCTGCCGCCTTGGGCAGGATCACCTCCAGCACCCCTTCCCGGTAGTGGGCCCGCACCTGGGCCTGGTCAATGGGCGTGCCGATGGTAAAGGAGCGCAGGAAGACGCCATAAGGGCGCTCCACCCGCACGTACTGGCGATCCTGCTGGGGTTTGCGCTCGCCCTTGATGGTGAGGGTGTCTCCCGTCACCTGGACGTCCAGGTCGTCCTGCTGCACGCCGGCGATGTCGGCCAGGAGCACGATCTCCGCCGGCGTCTCGTAGATATCCACCAGGGGCGCCCATGACCGGCTGGCGGCAGGCTCTCTGCGCTCGCCCGGGCGGGTCAGGCTCTCCTCAAACACCCGGTTCACCCGGTCGCGCAGGGCGGCCAGGTCGGAAAAGGGATCCCAGCGCAGCAAGTCCATGCTCTACCTCCTGACTCCCGCCCCAGGCAGGGGGCTATTCCTCCTCGGTCTTGCGAAACTCGGCGTCAATCACCTCGCCGCCTTCCGCCGGCTGCTCCTTGGGGGGAGCCTCCTCGGTGGGGGGGGCCTGCTGGCTCTGGGCGGCGTAGAGCTGCTCCCAGGAGCGCTGCAGCTCCTCGGTGGCGGTGCGCATGCGCTCCAAGTCGGCGGACTGCACGGCATCCCGGGCCCGCTGCACTGCCCCTTCCACGCTGGAGCGCACCTCGGCGGGCACCTTGTCGCCCAGGTCGCGCAGGGTGCGCTCGGTCTGGTAGATCACGGTGTCGGTGCGGTTGCGCACCTCCGCCTCTTCCCGGCCCCGGCGGTCCTCCTCGGCGTGGGCGGCGGCGTCTTTGACCATGCGGTCAATCTCGTCCTTGCCCAGCTGGCTGGAGGCGGTGATGGTGATGCTCTGCTGGCGCCCGGTGCCCATGTCCTTGGCAGAGACGTTGACGATGCCGTTGGCGTCAATGTCGAAGGTGACCTCGACCTGGGGGATGCCGCGGGGCGCGGGCGGGATGCCGGTGAGGTGGAAGCGGCCCAGGGCGCGGTTGTCGCGGGCCATTTCCCGCTCGCCCTGCAGCACGTGGATCTCCACCTCGGTCTGGCCGTCGGCGGCGGTGGTGAACATCTCGCTCTTGCGGGTGGGGATGGTGGTGTTGCGCTCAATCAGCTTGGTGGTGATCCCGCCCAGGGTTTCCACGCCCAGGGAGAGGGGGGTGACGTCCAGCAGCACCACTTCGCGCACCTCGCCCGCCAGCACGCCGGCCTGGATGGCAGCGCCGACGGCCACCACCTCGTCCGGGTTCACGCTCTTGTTAGGCTCCTTGTCGGTGAGGCGCTTCACCAGCTCCTGGATCTGGGGCATGCGGGTGGCGCCGCCCACCAGGATCACCTCGTCCAGGTTGGGGGCGGCCAGTTTGGCGTCCTCCAGGGCCCGCTTGAAGGGCGAGAGGCAGCGCTCGGCGAGGTCGGCGGTGAGCTCCTCGAACTTGGCCCGGGTGAGGGTGGTATCCAGGTGCTTGGGGCCGCTCTGGTCGGCGGTGACGAAGGGCAGGTTGATGCTGGTCTGCACCATGCTGGAGAGCTCGATCTTGGCCTTTTCGGCCGCCTCCCGCAGCCGCTGCAGGGCCTGGCGGTCGCGGCGCAGGTCAATGCCCTGCTCCTGCTGGAACTGGTCGGCGATGTGGTTCACCACCCGCTCGTCCCAGTCGTCGCCGCCCAGGTGGGTGTCGCCGCTGGTGGATTTCACCTCAAAGACGCCCTCCCCCACTTCCAGCACGCTCACGTCGAAGGTGCCGCCGCCCAGGTCCCAGACCAGGATGGTCTCCTCCGCCTTCTTATCCAGGCCGTAGGCCAGGGAGGCGGCAGTGGGCTCGTTGATGATGCGCAGCACCTGCAGGCCGGCGATCTCACCGGCGTTCTTGGTGGAGGTGCGCTGGGCGTCGTTGAAGTAGGCGGGGACGGTAATCACGGCCTGCGTGACTGGCTCGCCCAGGTAGGCCTCGGCATCGGTCTTCAGCTTCTGCAGGATCATGGCCGAGATCTCCTCCGGGGTGTAAAGCCGCCCCTGGATCTCCACCGCGGCCATGCCATTGGCCCCCTCCACCACCTTGTAGGGCACCATCTTGCGCTCGGCTTCCACCTCCGAGTGGCGGCGGCCCATGAACCGTTTGATGGAGGAGATCGTGTTCTCGGAGTTGATCACGGCCTGCCGCTTAGCGGCCTGCCCGACCAACCGCTCGCCAGTCTTGGTAAACGCCACCACGGAGGGGCAGAGCCGGCCTCCCTCGGCGGTGGGGATGACAGTGGGCTCGCCGCCCTCCACTACCGCTACTACCGAGTTGGTAGTGCCCAGGTCGATGCCGATCACTTTTGGCATGTTAATTGACCTCCACGTGCTTTGGCCTGCTGGGGGCAGGGCCGCCGGGAGCGGTCTCCCTTGGCCCATCGCCCGGTTGCCGGCGTTCGGATGATAAACCTTGACAATACCGTTGTCAAGGCGGCTGCAGAAAAAATGTCAGATTATCGGAACAGGGGGAGAGGGGGCCGAGTGCCCGACGCGGCGGGCTGTCGCGGCCGCGTCGCGGCAGAGATGCCGAATGCCTCGGCCCTGTCGCGCTGCGGCCCGCCCCTGCCTCCTGCTGCCAGGCGGGCTGTCTTGGGCGTGAGCGTCCAGCCGAGGCAGGGCATTTTTTCAAGGTGCGGGAGGCTTAGAGAACCTCTGTTTGCATTATAGCAGAGGCTGTCAAGAGGCCGGCTGCTTTCCCGCACATCGCCCGCAGGGGCAGACCCCTGCGCCGGCGCACCCACCCCACCGAGCGACCAGATCGGGGGCCCTGGCGCTGGAGGGCTGATTCTGGTATCGTCAGGGCGGGGAGAGGGAGCGGCCATCTTGCCGGAGTTATCTCACCATGAACCTGCGTGAGCGCCTGCTGACAGGGCTGACGCTGGCGTTCATTTTCCTGCTAATACTTGCGTGGGACATCGACGCAGCCCACTGGATCACATCGGGTGGCGCCTACCCAGGAGTATTCGGCATCAGGGGGGCCCTCGCCAAGGTATCGCCAGTGCTCGCCGCCCTCCCCTGCACCTCGGCCACCATACTACTGACCGCTCTGGTGGGGGCAGTGGTGTCGCTCGCCCTAGCATGCATACTACTGGCCGCTCTGGTGGGGGCAGTGGTGTCGCTCGCCCTAGCATGCTGGTGGGTGAAGCGTACCCTGAGCCGCCATTGAGCACGGCCGACATGATTGGTGTGCCGATCGACGTAGGCTTCCCCTATGCAATCACGGCGCACTATACGATTACTCGTCACGGCGGGGTGGATTTCTGATGAACAGATTCGGCTGTGTGGGACTGGCTTCGGTAGTAGCCCTTTTCATCGGGCTGCAACTCCATCTCCTCTCCAACTCCCAGACATACACGCTGGGCCACGGATACTGCTATCTATGGATGGGAGCGAGCACGGAAACGGGGAGAAGAGTCCCCCCTGGGGGGATTATCATGCCTGACGCTACAGGGAAGCAACGAATCCTGAGCAGAGGGGGTGATGATCCAAACTTCCACCGAGGGGAGGTCGGTCCGCATGTGGACCGGTATCGGGTCTCTGACCGAGTGATCGTGGGCCAAGTTGAGGAGTGGGCAGGCGACGTAGTATATCCGGGATATTACGAACGGAATGCGGGGACGAGACCTGGCTACTTCGTTGTTGACGTGCACGCCGACCAAGCGTATAGCGGGCTGACGAAGAGGCAATGGCTCGGGCTGCTCCACCGATACGGGATCGACACCGCGCCAGAGCTGTTCAAGGCATCTCTCTGTGACCCATACATCGGGCTGAATAGGCCGGATCGGTACCGCTAGGCCTGAAGGGATGGACCGGAATGGCCGTGTTCTACCGATGGGAAGCGACGCTTTCTGCGTTCGGGGCTGCCTATGTGGCATGGCAGGTTCTGCTGGGGGCGCTCTACGTTCTCCATCTACTCCTCTTCCCGTCAGCGAGAGCGCTGTTGGTTGCGGTGGTCTCCTGCGCAAGTCCGGTCCTCTCCCTCTGGCTAGCCTTGCGGCTCCGCCGGGTGTCGCTATCGAGGTTGATGGCACTAGGGGTGTTCGGACTCAGCGTGGCATACCCGCTTCTCCTCCTGGGAGTGCCGGCGGAACGCGTCGCGACAACCCTGGGTGGGTCATTGATGGTCAGCGTATGGGGTGCACTTGCGTTTGCTGGGCTCACGTGCCTGGCTCTTGCGGCAAGGGGAACAGCTATGTTGCCTCGGGGGAAGTCGTCCTTGATCATCGTGGCGGGTGGCATCGCCGGCTTAGTTGTATTGTCCCTAGTACGCTCGGTGCTGCCGCATTTCACCGCGCAGGGCTACGACGTCTTGGCGCTGGTCTTCGCGCCACTGTTTGCGTTCTACTCGGCTATCGGAGGCCTGCTTGGCGGGGCGCCTGTGGTCAGCAAAGCAAGCCAGCCAGAGGATGGGCAATCGGTGACGATAGCCTGATCCCTGATGGCTCCTGTTCCACTCAGCATGGCGCGCAACTCGGAGGTAGCAGCGTTGCGTAACCCCAAACCATCGCGGCAGTGCCATCTTGCTCTGTGTGTGTGCGCTCTGTTGTGCGTGGCGCGGGCTGCACTAGCCATAGTACCGCCAGGCCCATCCACGCACGCCTATTGCTCCGCTGCGGTCCTCTCTCGGCTAGGCGCTACTGCCGGGCACCGCAGCCGCACCCGGATGGAGGATGAGACCGGCGTCACGACCTATACGTTCGATGAGCTCCGTCGGCTCAAGACGGTGACCTATCCGGCCAACAAGACGCTCACCTACTGCTACGATGCCGCCGGCAACCGGGCCACCCTGGCGGACCCGGACGGTGGGGTTAGCACCTACTCGCATGACGGGCGGAACTTGCTCTCGTGGCTGGTCAATCCCCTTGCCGAGCGCACCACCTGAGTATATGATGCTCTGGGGCGGGTGACCACCATGACTCATGCCAACGCCGCCACGGCGGAGCAAGACTACGACGCTGCGGGGCGCGCATGCACGAGACCGGCCTTAGCACCTTATGGGCGGGATGGTGAAAGATGCAGCGTCAGATCCCTACCTGGGCCGCCGCGGTTGGTGCATATGGTGCGGCTTACGTGCTGTGGCAGGTAGTGCTCGGTGTGTTGGTCTTGATCGTGCTGGCAGGGGGGCTGGGCAACCTCCCTGACTTCGCGCGCGTCCTGCTCATGTTCCTGGGATTCGCGGGGGCGGCGTTAGCGGTGACGGTGGCACTCTTCTCACCGGTGCGGATGCGCTCCCGGCGAATCTCCCGCGTGATGCTGTTAGCGGTGCCGCTGAACGTCCTGGCGGCAGCTACCTTGGCCCTGCTGGAGGGAGTGCTATTCGAGGTGGCGGGGGGTCACCTGCTGATGCCGTGGGCTGGCCTGGGCCTGGGCGGTGCCTGCTATCTGGCGGCAACGAAACGGCGCGCCCCCCGGGCCTGGGTGGCGGCCGCCTCCGTGGCTGGAGGGCTGTTCGGAGCTGCCGTTCCGCTGACCTTGGCATCGGTAGGCAAGGTTACACCTGCGCTGGAGGTTTGGGTGGTGGGCACGGTGGTGGGGGCGCCCTTGCTCGCGTTCAACGCCCTTCTGGGCGCAATCGCATCCGCTATCTCGCCCAGGGCTGAGGACGGTTGAATTTTCGTGATGCAGCTTTCCTTAGGGAGACGGGTGGAGGCTTGGGCAATACGGATATGCTGCCACAACTCAACGGCAGGCACCGGAAGGAGGCGAAAGTGTTGAGGGGATCTACTCAGGGCATATGGAGGGAGTGTCTATGAAAACGGGAGTGATACTGATCCTGAGCTTGGTGTGCACTACCTGCTGGGCGGGCGTAGGAGGGGCTGCTGGCGGGCGGGGACCAGGGGTGTCTGCGGGACCTCGGTTCATCTTCCGGCCGGGCGAGGTTTTGGCCTACCGCTGGGAGGAGAAGGGCCCTGAAGTGGAGGGTGTGTACCGCGGGAAGGGGACCTTGACGGTGCGCACGTTAGCGGTTACGACGGGCGGAATAGGAAAGATCGAAGTGTCGGCGCAGGGAGCAGGCCGCATTTTCACTGGTGGCCGCTGGGCGCCGCTGTCCCCGGGGTCGACGCCGCCAGTGATAGCACTGGTGAAGAGCGATGGCACCATCACCCAGCTGCAGGACGACAAAGGCCAGCAACTGACATTTGTGGGCATGATCAGCAGGGTGGTTGGTGCACAGGGAATGAACGCCGGTGCCGGCGGCGTCGTGCCGGCCCTTGGCATGTACCGGCTGCTGGGACTGCAACTGCCGGCTCGCATCCCGGCTGCCGGCGGTACGTACCCAGGCTTCGCGTACCTGGAGCATATCAAGACTAGCGTAGTGGGCGGGGAAACCAGAGACACGGTTTCCCTGGAGGTGCAGCCCGCCACCTTCACGTTCCTGGGCTCCACCAGCCGCCGCGGTACTGCCTGCCTGGCCTTCCTCTGTCCTGCGGCGACCTTGCGGTTGGAACCTCGTCAGGTGGCGGTCAAGGTATGTTTCGATCCCACCGGCGGCCGGGTGGTAGCCTACGAGGGAGAGAGTGGCGGTACGGCGACCAGCATGGAGCTTGAAGCCGTGCGACGCGCTCCCTGAGGAAATGCTGGAGACAGACACGAGGGGGCGCACCGTGGGGAGACACCAGGGACTGTTACCTACCGCTGGTGACGTCGCGGTTGCCGGCCGCTATACTCCTCGGCAGGGGGCAGCTACATTGGTGCTTATGCTCTGCCTGGTGCTCCTGATCCCGGGCTGTGGGCCCAAGGCAGGTGGAGGCGGCATGCCCACCGCCACCGTGGTGGGCGTGGCTACCAGCGACGCGGTGGAGGTTATGGGGTCGTGGGATGCCAAGACCGGTTGGTCAGATTTCTTTGAGCGGTATCGGCGTGACCGACGTTCGGCCGAGCACCTGGTAGGAGAGGGGAGACAATGGTCATTGCTGCGAATCGGCCGGGAGCACTCGGAGGTACGTACGGGCAGCCTTCAGAGCGCCGCTCCACCGGGGCAGGGCGGGCACAGCACTCGCAGGGTGGATTCCTTGGAGGTCAGCCGGGCTGTCGCTTTCGGGCAAGAGGCACCTCGATGGATGAAGACCATGGGCGTTGTCAGGCGAGAATACAGGGTGACGAGAGCCGTATCTGGACCGCGGCACCTGCTTGCTCTGGTAGTGGAGAGTCATGCCGCGGAAGGTGCGGCAAGAAGGCGGCTATTGTTTGTTACCAACCAGGATGGCAAGGAGACCTGGTCTAGAAGTTGCGCATCGGCGTCCGTCGCTTGGGCCGATAACCCGATACGCCTGGTCTACGCGGTAAGAGAGGAGGGGCGCATTCGCGCCGTGGCGACGACACTCCAGGCGGGTTCTCGCATGCTCAGGTCGCAGCCCGTGGAGGGCGTGAGTGCCGGAGCCATGGGAGCGAGAAGGCAATCTGTGGCATTCGTGGTCA